>Ga0214542_1003406_pt1 | contig 32525 bp, 15 predicted proteins | sample CNSS1metaG_FD_160096 | JGI IMG/M metagenome (GOLD analysis project Ga0214542, IMG submission 160096) | Root nodule microbial communities from cowpea collected in UCLA plant growth center, Los Angeles, California, USA - CNSS1 | ecosystem: Host-associated > Plants > Roots > Nodule | place: USA...
AAAAAAAATAAATTATTTTTTTTAAATATATATATATATATATATATATATATATATATATATATATATATATATATTGTGAAAATATATTATGTTTATCTGTTAAAACATTTTAAACTTTTTTATTTTGGACAACTGTATAAACTTTCTGAAGGATTTTATATATATTTTTTATTTATGTTGATGAAGTGTTAAATATGTTCAATATTCTTTATGTGATTATATACTTAAGCCAATTTTATTTAATTCATCGTATCGTTACATTAAATAATTATGAACGATCATATTTTAATTATTAAATTTTGATAATTTTCTTTTATAATATACGTGTCATCTTTTGGTTTTGAAATATTAAAAATAAAAAAATAAAAAAATAAAAAATTACTCAGAAAATTACATTTCATGGTATGAGAAAATGGTTAGAATTTAGTAATCCAAAAATCATATTATATTATTCCTCCGTCCGATCTAACATATATTTCTCTTTATAAATTTTGTCATATATAAAAACTAATCAAATTCAGGGTCTTTTGAAAACAATTAATAAGAATTTCTTTTTGACAGTTATTAATTGAGATTTAGCGATTTTTTATGCAATTTCAATCCTCGATTTTAAACGGTTAAAATGGATGTTAATATTAGTAGGGTTTTGATCCATTACCCAAGTTTTAACTATTTGCCGCAAAGCATGGCTCGCGTTCATCGTTTATTTTTATAATAATATATATATATATATATATATATATATATATATATATATATATATATATATATATATATATGATATTTATATTGCTTAAAATATTATTATATTATATACTGTATTTGCTTATTTTTTATTTTTTGAAAAAGGTTGTAATTTGAGATTAACCAAATGGGTGACATATCATGTGTATTCTTCTGCTTGACAAGTCAAAGACAGAGACACAATTATTAAATGTTTTTAGAATTTTCAATACTCAATTCATCACCATCTTCTTTATGTCAAACTGTATAATTATTTATAGTTATTAGATATTCTCAAATGAGGTTTTGATTATGTAAGGTAATTAGAGATATTAAATTTAACATGTTAATGATACAAACACACACACACATATATAAACAATAAAATGATGAAATTATTAGCTTCTAAGAGAGTAATGGCTGGACAAAAAGAATTTTGTAGGTCAAAATTATGATGGTGAAAATCATCTTAGTCATTTATATATTGTTCGAAATGGTGTAGTTATATTGCGTAACCATGTTTTTGAAGTAAGTTTGTGATTACTAATTTAGTTGTTAATTGGTTTCTTTCTGTTTACACTTTTCAAGAACTGTGTTTGGAAAAAGAAATGCCTAACCCTTTTTACCACTTATCATGTCGAAATGATTTGGAGCAAGTTGAAGATTTTTATCAAGTGTTTCAAAAAGTTATCTTTCTTAAACCACGACACAAAAAGTACTTTCTAACCTTTTTTTTTTTTTTTCACTCATTACTTTTGCACTTCAACTAGGAAGTAATTGAGTGTGTTGTATTACAACTTTTTTGTATGTTGGGTCGAGCACCACCATTCAATTCAATTATGATTTGGTCTATCTAATTTTCATTACAAGAAAATTGTATTTTTTTTTATAATTATTGTATCAATTATATGAATGAACATTACCTTTAATATTTATCTTCGTCACTTTTATAAATAACTAAAAAAAGTGACATAGATATAGATAAAGAGATTGATCAACACAAACTATTTCTCTGATAAAATAGAATATATGATAAAAATTATTAAGGAAGAAATTATTAGAAAAAGTATAGGTTGAGATACGTAAAATATTATCCATTGAAAAATAGTGACCTACATGTAAGTACATAACAATATGCGTTTTTATCTCAAATTACGGTTCGTTTAATTAATTGAATATATTGAAGAATTTTTAAACCTTACAAACGTCATTGTTTCAAAAGATAATATAAAATAAATGATTGAAAACATTTTCGTATAAAAGTTAGTAATGTTGTATATACATGTAAAAGAGATTAAATAATAGTAAGTAGTAACGGTTAAAACATAATAAATGTAATGAGGTTTAAAATGTTCCATCATAAATAACATTTAACCATGAAATTAAGGTTAAAATATTTTGTTGGTCCTCATATTTGTTCAAAATATTCAATTATATTTGTATACTTTAATTGGTCTCAATGGGGTTTCTATTGTAAAAAAATGTGTAAGAATTAGATCCTTCAAACTAACAACACTAACAATGTTAGATATGTGTCATCGATCAGTTTGGATTTTTGTCTTTTTAAATTTTTATTATATTCTTAAAAAAATTAAAAAATTATTTTGCCATGTGTCAATGCTTGGTGTTAAGTCATTATTTGAATATCAATTTGGCTTATGTATTTGTTATTTTGATTCAATTCATTTGCAATTTATTTTTTTTAAATTGAGCAATTTCCTCTCCTTCGAGATCAAATTTAACTTTTTTATATAAAGGTTGTAATGATATTTTTATTAAAATTAATAACTTTTAAATATTTTTAAGAAAATTAAGTTTATTTAAATTTATATTTTACATTAAACTTTATTTAAATTTTGTTTTAACATTTTAAATATATTTATTTTAAATTGGTATAAAATTGTTTTAAATTTTACATTTGAATTTATAAAATTGTTAATTTTAAACCAACTATAACATTTATATAGAAATTATTGATATATAACAATATACAAATATTTTACATCTAAATTTATAAATATATATATATATATATATATATATATATATATATATATATATATTATAAATATTTATTTGAAATATAAATCAAATAAAAAATCATATTAAAATTTAATGTAATAAAATATCACCACACATACATTTAAAATTTAAAAAAAAAATAAAGTTCAATCTAAAATATCAATATAAATAAACTTAATTTTGTTAAAAATATTTAATAAAAATATTTTTTGTAATAAAATTATTAATTTTAATAAAAATATTAATATAATATTTAAAAATTAGAGACAAAATTACTTAATTTTTAAAAAAAGACTGAATTAAATTAAAATAACATATACAAGAAATAAATTGAGATTAAATTGAGACTCAAATAATGACTCGATACATGACATGATGCTAACTTGACATGTAACCAAATATTTAAAAATGTTATAAAATAAAAAAATTAAATAAAAAGTTAAAAAAGAAAAAAAATACGACCTTACACATGACAAATATTTAAAGTTGTAAGTGTAATGTTAACTCACATGATCTAATTGTTATACATTTTCAAAAATAGCGACACAAACCAATCAAAATATGAGAATTATCAGAGTATTTTAACCTAAAATTAATAATCAACAAAGGTTTCAATAACCATAAAATTAAATAATATAAATATATATATATATATATATATATATATATATACTAATATTTCCAACAATTCCACACATAATAAAAAAAATATTTTTTATAATATATATTTTTTTTAAACAAAATATCATATTTCAGCATAAGGAATGTTTTCATGTTTGAGTTTTATATCTCATGCATATAAACTTTCACATGAGAAAATATAAAAATTTAATTGTCTTGAGCTACATTTTGTATAACCAAATTTTAATAAATAACATACACCATATTAATGTTTGTTTTAGGTTTTAATCAATAGTTACATGTTACGACCATGTGCATGTCTTTTCCTTCATGAGTGTTTTACTCATGTCTCCTAATGGTGGCTCCATTATGACACTCACTAGGTAAATTCTCCATGGATATTTTGTGACTCAAACTATGCAGTAATTGTCATTAGATTTATTAAGAGGTATTTAAAAAAACTATGATAATGCACATATATCAATTGTATTATTGTCATAATTTATAGTACGCCATAAGAATGAGACATATTATTTATTTAGGTTAGTTGGTGTACTTTAGTCAAAGACAACTTCATGGGATTGTTGTTAGTGTCAAAATAAGTGTTCATTATTGCAATTGAATAATGGGCTTTAGTTTCATTCTTGACAATAACTCAAGTACTTGTTGACATATTAATCATTTGGTAAGCAAATATGCAAAATTTCTTACCCGACCTGACAAAGTAAAGAGAAATAATACCACAAGTAATTAAATTTCTAATAGATTTGTGTCTCACTCTCTTATGCCTTTTTTTTATTAAAATAATGTTAGTAACTTTTTATATAAAAACTTGACTATCACTATACATTTAAATAGAAAGTATAGACATATTTAATAATATTGTAAATCATATACAAAATTGTAAAGAGTCATGTCTCAATAGTAGCAGTATCTTAGGCAATAATCTCACTTCCATGGTAAGTTGTGAAATAATAGTTTAGCATATTTTTGTGGTACTACATCTCCACCCAAAGTACAAAAAAAAAATAGTAGTTGATTTTGTGTCATTGCATTCAAATATCCAATTTGTATCACTTAATCTTTCAATCACTACAAGAAAATTTGTATAATTAATTCAAATATTTAAACACATTTTTCAATACAGTCCAATGAGAATGATTAGGATAATGTATATATTTTTCTAATCTACCAATTATATATACAATATCAGGTTTAGAGAAATTAGTCAAATGTAATAATAAACCAATAATTTAAGAGTATTTATGAGAAGAAATGTCTTTAGTTCTTTAACTTAGATGACTCCTAAGAAGTTAAAATTTGTTTCACATTAAAATAATTGAACTTCTTCAAAAGTTTATCTACATAATGAGATTGACTTAAAATAATGTCATAGTCTTTCTTTATAAACTTAATACCCAAAATAACAACTATATGACAAAAGGTCATTTACATTAAAACTACCTCTTGGCGACAAATGTTTCACATCTTTTGTAATATCAATATTGCTACCAAGTATTAATATGGCACATACATATAAGCATAAATACAATTATTGTATTATTTTACATACACACATTTATCGTTATTATTAATATGAAAATTATATGAAAAAATAACTTGGTCAAATTTTCATCTCGTTGCTTTGTTACTTCCTTTAAGCCGTTTTAAATCTTAACAAGTTTACATACTTTATTTTCTTTTTGTAACTCTATAAAATCCTTATGTTGATTCATATATATATATATATATATATATATATATATATATATATATATATATATATCTAAAACCACCACTTAAAAAGAAATACTTTTAACATTCATTTGATGAATTTGTAAATTAAAAATGTAATCAAGAGTAATTAAAATTGTAATGGTAGTAACTTTTGAAGCAGGTGAATATGTATAAAGAAATCTACACCTACTTGTCAACAACCAATAACAAGTCTTGTTTTAAATTTATCTATTGCTCCGGTTCTAAATTCTTTACTAAAATTCCATTTGCATCAAAACTTTTACAACCATAAGTTTTAGGATCGTTCTCATGGAAAAAAGTTAGGACCAAAATCTTTAATATTTATTTTTCTTTTACATCCTCCTAATTTTATTTTAGTATGACAAAATATCTTTGTGAGAAACATCATGCTTAGAAATATAAGATGTTCAAACATAAGTTAATATAATAAAGGAAGTAATAACTTTAAATATTATAAAAAATAACCTTATTCCAGTGAGCCAAACTTTTATTTGTTGTTGTAAAAAAAAAGAAAATTCACTCATAAAATTTATAGGCTTACTTGAGAATGACTTAACCATGTAATGTAATGTAAACATATTATATATTATCTTCAATTCATGCAATCTCGTGAATAATGAAGAATAGAGAAAGTTTTTCTCCCTAAGAATGCTAAAAAAAGAAGAAAGAGATATGGATAAAGAAGATTGATCAAGGCAAACAACTTTTATAACAAACAACACAAAAAAGGATACTGATTATTAGAAAAGGTTCGCAAAGTGTTGTCCTTAAAGAGAAAACATCTACATTGCAAATGGTAAGACAAAATAATATGCATTTCTTTTCTTTAGATATAATAGTCCATCACATCAATTACGTGCAACAAATGATTTTTAAACCTTATGAACATCAATATTTTAAATGATAATATAAAGTAAAAGACTTATATTTGTTGTTTTTTCCCTCGTGTAGATATGTAGGTTGTATTTACATGTAAAATAAAATAAAAAGTAGTAAGTAATAATAAATATGACTAAAACAAATTAAATGTAATAAGGTTAAAAAGCATTTGCTCATAAATAATATTTACTCAAAAAATTAATAATTTATAAAAATACATTAAAAATATTATATATATATATATATTAAATAATACGAATATTTTTTGCAAAAATTACTTGTTTAAAATTGTAAAAAAGAAAGTTTAGATAGTTCAAAAATGAAAAAAATAAAAAAAGTTTACTTTTGAAAACCGCAAAGACTTAATTGAACTAACAGGTAGTTAGTATGGTTGGTAGTACTTAACTTTATACATTCATTTGGTAAACTTTAACATACCTTTTTAAGTTTTACCCAAAAAAGTCTATACTATTCTTACACTACTCTTTTATGACCAACCAATTTTCAAACACTAGGGTTTACTACAAATTATTTGTACTTAATTGCATCATTCCCGTACTTTTCAATCACTCTCAAATAGATTAGTGTTCTATTAACCAATTTACACGCAAGTAAATCAATTATTAATTTATTATTAACTAAATTTATTAGTATAATGTTGACCTATATACATTTTAAGTTGAACGTTTATTGTCTTACTTTTTTTATTTTTAAAAGTGTTAAATAAATAACAAGAACATGGTAAATTTAATCTATTAACATAATTCTATACAAAAATAGTTTCATAATGTCAGTTTAATACTTTTTTTTAACGCATCTCATTTTAATATTCGAAATAAATACTTCATTCAAACACTAATATCGAAGTTTGAGGAACAAGAGTGTCTAACAGAGGAGAAAGAGGATGGAGGAAGAAGATAAGGACATAAATGTCTTTTCAAATGACATAAAGGTACTGAAAGAAATGTATGGAGGTGTATACAGATGTTGTCTTGGAGTTTTTATTTTTTGAGGAACGTTAATTTGGGCCTTGAGGCCCATGAAAAATCGTGCTTGCATCTACCTCCTCTGGTAAAAGAGGCTATTGCATCTTCCCTCCATTCACGCTATGCCTCAATCCATCTCCAATCCTCTTCTCGCTCCCTAATCAAGTTCCATAATTTCACATTTCCACTTCCGATCTCTGATTCCACCTCGCCACCGCCACAACGCCGGCGGCGCTCCCGACGTCGTCGCTTCCACCATTTGCCGTCGTACCCGACCCTCCTTCGAGCAGTGTGCCGTTTCTGACACCCCACGCGCGCCCTGGCAAATGCAGCTCCTCAAACGAATCGCGAACCCTGGAACGGGTGCGATACGACGTGATGTGAAGAGATTAAGGTTGTTGGCACTTCGCGGGTGTTTTCACTATTTTTAATTGTTATCAATTGCTGATTATTATTGTTAGTGTTAAATAATTTGATATTGTTGAGAAAAGGGGTTGGGGGAATTGGGAAATAGTGGCAGAGAGAGGGGAGTTGTGGAAGGTGATGGTATTGAAGGGAGAAGAACGATGACTGGGGTGTCATTGGGTGCGCGCACGGGGAGCTATGGTTCGCTGCAAAACGGCAACGTTTCTGTGGCCACGCTTGTGCGTAGACCTTCAAAGACGCTCCTCTACAACCCCAGAGAGAAAGAGAGGGGTTTCTTTTTTATTTGCCGGTTCCTTGGGCGAGGCAGGGTCCCAATGCTCCTCATGTTTTCCCTTGGCCTTTGTGTTTTCGTTTTTGGCTGTTTTACTGTTTACAAAGGTTAGTTACTTCCTCTTCATATTTTATGTTTTCGTTTTCACCCTATCAATGCCTCCTAGATTTACTCCCACCATTTCACTTCCTGTCTTTTGATCATTTTTAAATTCACTGATGTTATAATTCTAGCTTTATTTCAATAAATATTCACACTAATCTATTTTTTATATTATCATTATACATATTATATAAGTAACAAGTAAGAATAAAATAAATAAGAGTGTAATAAAATTTTAGTAAAACTTCTATGATCATTAGCACGTCTCAATGGTTAGAAGTTGCTTAGGGTGTGTTTAGGATGATCATTTGTTGCTTGAAATACATCTTCCTCTAGAGTTGCTTCTTCTAGCAATTATTCCTTAAGAATAGAAAATAATATTTTGTCAAATTTTATACCAATAGCAATAGATATTACTATGTATCATAATTAAGTTTAAATTAAGAAAATATAAAATTATAAGTTACTTTGAATTTTTATGTATATTTTTATTAGAGTAAAACTTAGTGTAAAATAATTAATGATGGTATGATACAATGAATATGACAAATAATATTTTTTAATGGAGAAAACCATTCATAGGAGTTGTTTCGATGGGAGATCCTTTATTGATTTATTGTTTTCCTGTGTGAAAACAAGTAAATCGGAAGTTACTAAAATCAATGTTAGATGGTTTGAAACTGCACATGTTTATGATAGAGGTCAATTGCAGACACATTTTTTCAATTTACAAGAATAATTAATGATACTTCGAAAATTGAATGAAACCATTATAGTTCTAGAAAGTATGATAATTTCTCCTGAATCCTTATTCACTCTGGATTGAAATGGCTTGTATATACTCTTTGTCGAGTTATTGGAATCATTGGCATCAGTTTCAAGATATACTTATGTTGGATTTATGGCAATGACATTTCTATGAATATTAGAACCATTAATTAATATTTAGGACAAAACTTATATTACTGTCATTTACTGAAATTCTCAACTGCAAAGTGAAATTCCAAGTTTGATTGGAAAATATTACTGACAACAGCACTTATTTATCTACCGTCCTTACTTTTATTTGAGTAAATATAAGAATAGGTTTGGCTGAATTTTAATTCTCCTAGGAATATTATTTAAAATTCAAAACAATTTATAATAGAAAGTGAGAGTAGAATTTTACTCGCGATCCATAATGACTCTTGTTTAAAGTGTGGTTGACATCAGTAGAAAAACATTACTAATGTTAACTAAAACAATTCTAACTAATATTGATTGAAAAATAATATTAACCTATATTTTAAAAAATAACTCCAGCAATGTTGGTAAAAAATTTAATTACGATTGATTTTAATCTAAAATTGTCAACAACAATAAAAAACATGTTAAGCTGACAACGACTTAACCGACAAATTTCTTATCTTAATTAAGTTGATGATGATGTCCAAATTTGAGCACAGTCATAATGTCTCGGCTGAAGCCGATTCGAGAAGATAGTACGAAGAAAGGAAACATAATTTTGAAAGAAAAGATAATTTTCAAAATTTTACTTTAAAGTGAAATTTGAAAATTTATAACTTCAAATAATCAAATTAAACTAAATTTCTAGAATTTCAATTTTTAAAAATTTTCCATCTATATAATATTTTTTATCACAAAATATTTTAACTTTCTACAAAATGAAATTAAATTAGAATTTTTTATCCAAACACACCTCTTTACTCTTTCCATAAATGCATTACTTTTATTGAAATAGAGAAAATAATTAACTTCAGGACAAATTAGAAAAAAAAAAAAATGCTTGAAAGCTGAGCGCACAATCTATTTTGGAACATTTTAGAAGACTAAATGTGCCGGTCATTGTAGGATGGAGGAAGTAATACATAAGTGATAGTACAATGTGTTTCAGTTTTGATCTTTCTGGACTTGTTAGTTCATGTCTTGTTTGTTCAATTGTTTTTCTTTTCTTTCTAAAGTTGAAGTTATATTGGCTAAGAGTTAAGACATCATTTCAGATATAGTGGTTTGGTTTAGGACTTTCCCTGGTCTTATGCCTGTTTATCTTCATAACGTTCGATCATGATTTAAAATATGTATGTTTTACAATGTATTTTGGTATTGTGATGAACTAGGTGGAAGCATCACGAGTGAAATTGAAGATACGAGATCTAATGCTGTTACTAGGTATGGAATTTTAAAACCTAGAGGAGTTGTAGGAGATAAGTCCCAGGATAGTAATTCTTCTAAAGTGTTCTCATCGAAAAGTAGATACAGAAGCAAATCAAGGCCACCTTCTGCTCCTAATTTACTGTCCTTGTCCAAGTCTAAAGGCAAAAGGGCAAAATCTCCTACTTGGCGACATCGTTGTGACCATTTTGCATTTCCTCCTCCACCAGTTGATAGAAGACGAACTGGACCACGCCGTAAGTCTTATTTTCCCATTTGGCCTTGTTTGCATTTCTTAACTCAGACTACTATCTCGAATATGAGTAATAACATCTTACTTTCACGTACACACACTGCATATTTAGTTATTGTCCCTCTAGGATTCTTATAATCGGGTTCTTGCTCTCTTCATTTTCAGCATGCCCTGTGTGTTATATTCCAGTGAAACAAGCTATAGCTAGTATGCCAAGTTCCCCATCAAAATCTCCTATACTTCGTAGTTTGACATATGTGCATGATGAAAATTCAATTCATAGTGACCGACATGGTGGCTCGGATTTTGGTGGATACCCTTCTCTGGAAGAAAGGGATGCTGCTTTTGATATAAAAGAGACCATGAAAGTGCACTGCGGGTTAGTTCTTTTTTGTTATTTATATTTAATATTTGATTTTCTCCCAATCTGGAGATTAATATTCCTTGAAAAATTTTTAGAAGTCACCCACATCTTTGTTTACTTCATGTATTTTTATTCCTTTCCTGCATTGGCATAAACTCTTATCAGATTTGTCAAAGGAAGCAGACCTGGTCGCGGGACTGGATTTGATTTTGACGAGGCTGATCTCTTAGAGTTGGATAAGTACCATGATGTCATTGTTGCATCTGCCATATTTGGTATGGCTTATGACTAATGTCCTACAGAGATACATCTTGTTGTTTGTTTTCTTCTTCACATGCTCCCTTCTATCTATGCTAGGAAACTATGATGTTATACAGCAGCCCAGGAACATCAGTTCAGAAGCAAAGAGAAACATTCCTTTCTATATGTTCGTTGATGAAGAAACAGAAAAGTATATGAAGAATGCCAGCATTTTGAGTAGCAGCAGGAGAGTTGGGTTATGGAGAATCATTGTTGTCCATAATATTCCTTACGCTGATTCTCGGCGTAACGGAAAGGTTGACAGCTTACTTTTTGCTTCTCACTATTTATTATAGTAAAATCTATTGTGCGTATTCTTGAAAGTTGTACAATTTTCAGCAGATATTCTATCATTTCTAGAGACAGTCCCCCTTCTTAATTAAAGCTTCTGATTCTGGCCTAACCTCGGCCTTTATTTTTGTTTATTTCCACTTTCTTTCACATTTCACCATGTTTTGTGATTGGGGAAATGATTTTACTAGTTGATACAGTATTAATAACACTATAAGAGTGTATAGAACTGTAGTTGGTTGCTTTAGCTTACGACTCTTACTCTAAAGTCCAAACTAACTGCAAAGGTTAGTTTTTGGTGCTACCTACCTCTGTGTGTGTACTATGAAATGCCTTTTTGTTCTAGAGCACGTTTACAGAACTTCATGAAATAAGCGCAGAGTTGAAAGCAAAGAGTTGAGTTCTATGCCCTAAACTTGAGGAATTGATTTTTTATATATTTAAATATCATGTAGCATTTGATTTCATAATGTAGACTGTTTTGTACTAGAGTAATTAGTGTTAGGAATGCTTTAATATAATATAAACTTGTTTGGGAAGCTGAAAAGTGAAGGGAAATGAATTGGTTAAAAAATAGTGTGAAGGAATTCTGAATTATTGCTTTATTATGAAGGATTCACAAAATAATTAGATATATATTCTACTGAAGTTGAATAAGATCTTTTTATACATTCCCCTTTCTGAAACTTACTCTATGTGATCTCACGATGCCGCTAAACTTATTGCAGGTTCCAAAACTTCTTTTACACAGGATCTTCCCTAATGCCCGATACTCTATATGGATTGATGGGAAGCTTGAGCTCGTCGTGGACCCATATCAAATTATTGAGAGGTAAAAACAATCTCTGCTCTCTATTTTATTAAAAATTAGCTTGGTTTTTATTTCTTTTGTATTTAGTGGGATAAATTTTTATTTGCCATTATTTATTCTATTTGCCGTCATTTAGACTTGAGAATAAACAATGACATTGTTTGCTTCCAAATTGTATTCTGATGAAAATATAAGGTTTTATTTGTTCATTTAGTTGTAAATTGATTTTTATTTGGCAAGTTTTGGATATTATAATAATAACCATATATTTAAAGGATTTACTTTTATTATTGGCTAAATGATTTTCAGCAGATTTACACGGTTTAGACTTGTGCATATCTTTTACCATTTGATGTGGTGCAGTCAGAATCTAGCAAGCTATGCTATGTATAATATATAGCAAAGAGAAATTTCAAGTAGTTCTCTTGGTATTTTCTAATTGAATATTTTGTTAAAGCTTATATAAATAGCTATCAATCCACATATCCAATTTTCTAAACTGAATCTTCTTATTACACTATAAGGACTCTGGTCTCTCTGTTTAAGTAATGATGATCAAATGTCCCTTATTATCTTACTGTTGGTGAACCACTGGTAACTTGAGCATCGTTAATAACTATCCTTAGGACAATTGCTAGGGAGTTAAAACAGATAGTATTAAATGAAAAGTCATAGTATTTAATTTAATATCTTGGTCATTTGCCTTTATTTTATAGCACAACATATGAAGAGAATATATGCAACCACAAATTGTAAGTATATTTCTAATATCTTAAGTATCATTGCCTTTCATATCCTTCAGGTTCTTGTGGCGCCCAAATGCTACTTTTGCGATTTCAAGACACTATAGACGCTTTGATGTATTTGTTGAAGCTGAGGCTAATAAAGCTGCTGGAAAATATGAAAATTCTTCCATTGATAACCAAATCCGATTTTATAAATTATACGATGGCTTAACTCATTATTCCAGAGACAAGCTTCCTATAACTAGTGGTAGGAATTTTTTTATTCATGCCTGCATATGTAAAATGGGTTATGTGTTCACATCTGTGCCTGTGCTTGCATATAATAGCTTCCTCCATCTTAAAAATCTGAAGTATTGCTTATGGCTGAGTTTCTGCAGATGTTCCTGAAGGGTGTGTTATCATAAGAGAGCACATTCCAATTACAAATCTTTTTACTTGCTTATGGTTCAACGAAGTCGATCGCTTTACTTCCAGGGATCAATTAAGCTTTTCCACAGTAAGAGACAAAATAATGGCAAAAACTGGTTGGAGAATTAACATGTTTATGGATTGTGAAAGACGTAACTTTGTGATACAGGTTTGTATTTGCATGTTTGTGAAGGTCTTTTAGCATGTGCTTTATTTCCTCTTTAATGGTTTGGATTTTGATGTTGGTGGTTTGTGATGAATTGTACTAGACTTACCATAGAGACGTTTTGGAACACATGCCTCCACCAGCTGCTGTTGTAATCCGGCGTCCTACTCCAGCTGCTTATTATAACAAGTATCAGATGAGGAATCATCCCAGACGTTGGAGAGGAGAAAGGAGACCAGGTCTAAAGCATCATCATAGAGTATTCGGCACTGTTTCGAACCACTTTTTGGTTTAGTGTTATCTTCTTCCACGAGGCTTTTTCTTTTCTTTTTATTAAGTGTAAATGCATGCATTCTTTGTTGCAAATTTATACTTCAAAGAGCTCCCAACAATTTTGAAGCTGTTGCTTAATGAATTGTAAATATCTTTGAAACATCTTTACCCCCTTTTTCCAAAAGGAAAGAAAAAAAAACAGAAAAGAAAAGAAGGGGGTTCTCAGTAGTGCATTTTGCACACTTAATCATCACTCATTTTTTCTCCTCTGCCCTATCATTGCTGTATAGTTGTAGAAGGTGTTTGGCTGCTGTTAATCCGTGTTTCTGTTGGATGTATACATACAACTGTTATTTTTATGTAATTACTGATAACTATTCTAAGAATATACATGATTTCTCACAAATATATATTTTTTATGAACAATTTAAGAGAATACAATAGTTATATTAATTACTCCCACAATATATTTTGATAAATTTTTGTACATTTTTTTCCTGTTTATCTTTTGCCGCCACGTCTTTCATTTTTATTTCTCCTAATTATAAAAAACATAAAAGTATGAGTAGAATTTCTCACACACTGCCACACACACGCAAAAAAAAAAAAAAAAATTGAAATTCGGGTGGCAGATCATAGATTTCTGGCATACTTATCCTTAAGATTAAATAAGTACAAAATCATGAATGATGTCTACAATGAAAGCCCCTTTAGTATTTTGACAAATATACAAATGTGGTGGCCTACAAGTTTGAAAATGCCAAATATAACGACAACATCTTCTGAATAATCTCATGTACACCCATTTCTATGACCCACCAACCATTCAATTAATTGCCTAGCAGAACAACAAACAAGAAAGGAGGTCACCAGAAAACCATGGCGATATCTGCATGAAATATGGATCCAATTTATGAGCCATTTATGGTAACATAGCAATCAACTTTCGTTCATCAAGCTCTTTCTCTACTCAATCTCAAAATTTAATCTCCTCTCCCTCTCTATGTGAGTCCTCTCAGCCTTTATGTACCAAATTGAAACTGGTTTGCTGAAATCTGTCAACAAGTTGTGATCAAGCTGAACTTCAGCATCCTTTTTGATGCTATTTCTGCAAGTTGAGTAGACTAAGTTGTGATCCGTTGCTGCTTCTGATTTGTTATGGTTGAAATTCTAAAGGGTGATGATAAAAAAGTTAGCATGCTTCAAACTAGAATCAAAATTGGTCATGTCACAGGTTTGGTTCTGTTGTTGTTATCACTGTTACTGTACTACTGGTAAGTGAAGTAACTAGAGCTTGAGATTTCAAACTCCCTTTACTGTGGAAGAAGCTGAGTTGAGTGTGAAAAAAGTAAGGTTTTTTGGAATTTGGAGCAATGGGTTCTTCTTGCTTTTTCCTAATATGTGTTCTGCATTCTGCAATAGCTTTGACCTGTGGAGTCCTTATGGTGTTTTATTCCAAAGAGATTTGTGTGCTGGGGCATGGACCAAAGACAGCAAGCAAGCTTCAAGGGTCAACACCCCATGATCAGTTACTGATTCAGACCTCAGATTCCTTCTCTGGCTTGTTGCTGTTCACAATTGGGTTTCTTGTGTTCATGGTTGCTTGTGTTAAGGACTGGGAGTTCCAGAGTTTTTTTGCCAAAGGGTGTGTGTTTCTTCACATATCTATGGCAGTTTGGAGATTCTACTTTGGGAGAAAGCTTGAAGATCTTGCCCATGACTGGCCTAGACATGCTGTTGGGGACATTGCGTTGGCCACTTCCTGGCTCTTCTTTCTTGTGTACTTGTGGAGGGAGAAGTATGATTAGTTGTTTGCTATATTGTATAGTGTAGGGTTTTTGTGTTGTAATTGTTGGTTAGATTCATCTGTGTGCAAGTGTGTGTTTTTGATGTAAATTTATCCATATTTCACTGTATCTTAATAAGTGGATTTTAAACCTATAAAATCGGATTACAAAATGAGGTTTGCGTCCATTTATATAGTATAAATCTGTCTTATTTCTAATAAATCCAGAAACTCCAACATACCCCTCACTCTAAGGTTTATACAAGTCGAACGTGAAACACTAGACATTAATAGACGATTTGATAGTGACATGAGAGCATGTAGCATTATAAGTCTGACAAACAATAAATCTCGTAATAATAGATTTTGGATGTCTTTTTGATGCTATCTTAAGAAGTAGACTAAGATGTATTTGGAGAATATTTTATATAAGAGTGTCTTTTGAAAGTAAGATATGCATAAAACAAAAGCATAGATGATGACAGTTGTGGATGTAAACATGTAACTAGGATTAATTAATGAGTTGAGTGTAATTATAGTTTAATGAGTTAGAGAAATTGTAAGGTTAGTGAGAGTGGCTAAACTACTAATTATAAGGAAATTGATCCTTAGAAGATGAGAGAGCATGATTAGTTGTCTGCTTGATTCTGAATATATTGGTTGAAGAATATTTTGCTATGGAGGTTTGTGAGAAACACATGGTTGTAGAAAGTTATGATGGTTTTACAAAAGGAATCCAAATAATGAGGCATGGCAAGTGGCAATCACTCCTCCACTCATCTCAAGTCAATAATATGGTTATTGAGAAAGACAATTTTGAAGATTCCACAACTTGTTTTTGCTTCACTTTTTTAAAATACTATAATAAACAACTCAGACTCAATGTTGAACCACTTATGTAAAAGTGTAGGATGCCCGTTTTTTCTCTCAAAACCCAAGCTTCCTTGCAAATATTTGTTTTCTTATACTATATGGATGGTTGGGTGAAAATTCACAATTTACTTACTTATTGGTGGTGAATTTTAATTAATAATTTCTAGTTAAAATAATATATTCAAATTATTTGTAATTTTAATGATTAATTATTACTAAAATTCATTCTTTACTAGTCTCAAGTAATAATAAATCTAACAAGGATTAGGGACTGAAGCATCTCTATTCCTAATAGGTTCATGTCTTTGATATGTTCTAATATTTAAAAGTTTTGATATACTTAGTTATCTAAAATTTATTATCTAACAAAATATTAAAATATAATTATTATCAAACTCTAATTTAAGGACATTCCCTACGCATATATATGATAACATAGAAGAATACAAACATATCATTATCCTCCTATTTTCTTGTACTTCTCAATCCTTCCAGCTAATAACATAACTTGTCTTATTTTAATATTGATCTTTTAATGTTTAGACTTGTTTTACTTGATCAATAAATTACTCCTACACATTAGGAGCAGAGTAGTCTCTCTTCCAATATTACTGGATGAAAGGAAAACGATTTGATGACTCCCGAATCTTACCCCTTTTCTTACCACCTAACGTGGTAGTGAATTTTGCATTTGTTTTTTCAATTTAGGTTTAAGTGGTACACTATGTTAAAGGAAATTTAAAAGTGGTAGATGCGCGTGGGGAAGAATCTCATTCTCTTCCCCTCATTCTGCCAAACAAAAGTCTTATTGCTTGTATTGATTTTTCAATTGCCATTGTCGAACCCCCATTCTCTCACCCTAAAAAATTCTCATTGTGTTACCCCTATTCTCTCACCCCATTTGTCCTTTTCAAACTCCATTCGTGTGCACCCACCAAGCTTCATAGCAACCCCTTGTTCCTCTGCCATTGTGAACCCCTAAAGCTTCCATTAAGGGAGAAAGTAGCCTGTGTAATTTTTAAAGTTAACTTGATACCTAAGTAGCCTGTGAAGGATTTTTTGCATAAAATAAAATTGATAGATATTGAAAGTGCATGAGAAAACACAATTTCCTCACTTACTAACTGGGTGGACCCCTAGGTCTGCAAAGCAACACCACAACCAATCCAACTTCTACTAAACCAGGTGGAACTTTATTTTGAGAAAAAGTAGAGTTAACTGCAACCCAGGAACAATTAAATTGTTACCCATGAATAATTTTTTTTCATAAAATAAAATTGACGGATATTGAAAGTGCATGAGAAAGCACAATTTCCTCCCTTATGGGTGGACCCCAGCTATGCATAGAAACATCACAACCCATCCCACTTCTACTAAACGAGGTTGAACTTCATTTTGGAAAAAAAGTAGTCTGCGTGAATTTTAAAGTTAACTTGTTACCCAACAACAATTAAATTGTTACCAACGAATGATTTTTTGCATAAAATAAAATTGACATATATTGAAAGTGCATGGGAAAACACAATTTTCTCCCTTACCAAATGGGTGGACCCTAGTTGTGCACAACAACACCACAACCAATCCCACTTCTACTAAATCAGGTTGAACTTCATTTTGGGAAAAAATAGCCTGCGTGATTTTTAAAGTTAACTTGCTACCTATGAACAATTAAATTGTTACCCACGATGGAGTTTTTGAATAAAATAAAATTGACATATTGGAAATGCATGACAAAACACAATATTCTCCCTTACTAAATAGGTGGACCCAGCTGTGCACAACAACACCACAACCCATTTGACTTTTACTAAATCATGTTGAACTTCATTTTAGGAAAAAGTAGCCTGCGTAATTTTTAAAGTTAACTTGCTACCTAAGAGCAACTAAATTGTTACCCATGAAGGATTTTTTGCATAAAATAAAATTGGCAAATATTGGAAGTACATGAGAAAACACAATTTCCTCCCTTACTAAATGGATGCACCCCAGCCATGCACAACAACTCCACAACCCATCCAACTTCTACTAAACCAGGTTAAACTTCATTTTATGAAAAAGTAGCCTACGTGATTTTTAAAGTTAACTTGCTACCCAGGAACAATTAAATTGTTACCCACGAAGGATTTTTTTGCATAAAATAAAATTGACATATTGGAAGTGCATAACAAAACACAATTTCCTCCCTTATTAAATAGGTAGACCCTAGTTGTGCACAACACCATCACAACCCATCCCACTTCTACTAGAGCAGGTTGAACTTCATTTTGGGAAAAATAGCCTGTGTGATTTTTACAGTTAAGTTGTTATCCAAGAGCAATTAAGTTGTTACCTACGAAGGAGTTTTTGCATAATATAAAATTGACAGCTTTTGGAAGTTCATAAGAAAACACAATTTCCTCCCTTACCAAATGGGTGGAGCCCAGCTATGCACAACAACACCACAACCCATCCCACTTCTACTAAACTAGGTTGAACTTCATTTTAGGAAAAACTACCATGCGTCATTTATAAAGTTAACTTGCTACCCAAGAAGAATTAAATTGTTACCCACGAATAATTCTTTGCATAAAATAAAATTGACAAATTTTGGAAGCGCATGAGAAAGGTGGACCTCAACTCTACACATCGTGACCAAACCCCATTCCACTACTTCATAACTAGATGTAAGTGCATATGGGAAAAACTTATTTCCAAGTTTTGTAAAAATAACTTGCAACTCAAAGGCAAATAACTTGTAACTCACGAAGGAGTTTTCGCACATAATAACAGTTCACATAATTGGAAAGTGCAGCAAGAAACACACTTCTCTCCCTAACAAATATATGAAATTAACTTACAACTGTAATTCTACCATCAAAGTAAAAAATGGTTAACAACACAATGTATTCAAAAGTGCACTACTTCATAGTTAACTTTCATTACAAAATCCAATTATAAAGTGCTTTACAAAAAAACCTATTTACGTTTGAATACATCTAAAACGTGGATGGGTTGTGGTATTGTGGCACACAACTGGGGTCCACCCATTTAGGGCTTGCAAACTTCACACCAATTTTGAACCGTTAAGATTATGGGTTGCAAAGTTCAGAGGAGAGGAGAAGAAGGGTTTTCAACTTAAAGTTAGGGAAAATTGAAATAAAACATCTACAAACACGCAATTTCATGCAAGGCTTCGTGGGTGAAAACAAATTGGGTTGGGTTTCCAAAATGGAAGCTTCAGGGGTCAATAATGGCATAGGAACAAGGGGTTGTTGTGAAGCTTGGTGGGTGCACACGAATAAGGTTCGAAAAGGACAAATGGGGTGAGAATGGGGGTAACACAATGATAATTTTGAAGGGTGAGAGAATGGGAGTTCGACAATAGCAATTGAAAAATCAGTACATGGAAGAAGGCTTATGTTTGTCAGAATGGGGGGGGGGGGAAGAGAATGAGATTCTTCCTCACGCGCATCTATCACTTTTAAATTTCTTTTGACATAGTGTACCACTTAAATGTAAATTGAAAAAAAAAATACAAAACGCATTACCACGTTAGGTGGTAAAAAACGTGGTAAGATTCATAAGTCATCAAATCGTTTTTCAATGTTATAATCGCAACAATCTTTGTCTGAGCAATTGCTCCTTTGGAAATCAAATTCGTGACCTTGACTATAATATCAATTGTTGAGTTAATTGTTTACCATTAAGTCAAAAACCATAACTAATGATCAAAGTGCAACTCTTTTTATTTAACATAGTAGTCCAAGTATCACTATTTGATAGTGATTTAACTCACTTAGCCTCAATCATGTAACAATTGATCAACAATTCAATTATTGGGTCACACCATGGTAATATGAAATATTTAAAGTTAAATTACTCACAATTTTAAATTCATGGTCTAATTACACTTTTAAATACACAATCTAAACTAACTACAATTTAAAAAGAAAAATGATTTTTTAACAACTAAATTTTGACAACTTTCTAACTTGAAGTGCCTTCCCATTTTTTCATTTTCTCATTTTCGATATTTCAAAACCACTTAGAAAATGTCATGTCAAGTTGTAAGAGAATGTGGTCTAAAGTGTCCACATTTTAATAATTGTTGCCTATAACTATTTATATTTTCTAACACATTGTTTCAAATAGATAGGCAACGTTTTTGCTATACATTATGGGTTAAAAAAAAACTCAATATATAACCAACAATAAAAAGCTGTGGTTTATTCTTATTATTTTTAGACAATGATTTTTGAATTGTTGCATAATATTGCCTAATCTATAAAATGGTGTATTGAAAAAAATAATCTTAGAATTTCTTTAAACATAAATAGATATACTACTACCCAACACACCCAATTTCATACAAACGGACTTTCAAATATACTAGTTTCTATACTTTTACTAAGCTTTGTTAAAGACTTAAGATACACATGTTTTATTATTCAGTGCATGAAATCCACTTTTCTACAAAGGAACTTCTAATTTGGCTAGTTTCTCCTATTTTTATCAGTTTTATTAATAGATTTAGGATAGATATTTTTCTCATTTTTTCATGAAATTAATTCTCAAAGGCACTCAAATTACTTTTTTTATAGGAGCATAACATTATGTACATTGACTAACACACTAAAGTATAACATATCACTAAAGAAATTTTAATAAGATTTTGGGTCTCATTAAATCCATTTTAAAAATCAATCTAATTGTTGTTTTCTAATTATTTAATTGAAATATATTTTATTTTAGTTGGTATTCACCTGAATTACATTTCATTGAAAGAGAATACTGAGAAATTTTAGCCTACTAAGTTGTAGTTTTTTATGTGTTACAACCCACTCCTCTTATTTTGTACATTATGTGTAAACATGAAAAATATCTTAAAGAATACACTAAGATTGTCCCATATCAACAACCTTTTTGAACAAGCATAATGTTTAGTTATGTGAAGACCATTATCCTTGACAAGTTTTACACTTTACTTTATTCCGGAAAAAAAGATATCTGACCTAAAATAGATAAGTTATGTCATGTATCAAAATGTTGCTTCAAAAAGAAATATGAAATTAACGTTGCATGAATAACATTTAATACATTTATACATTTATATGTGGACATACACAACCTGAAGAAGAAGATCTTCTCCATCTCTCACAACAACTAGAAAGGGATTCTTCACTACTTTTTCTTTTCAACATTTATATACTAAAGATCGCTTGAAGAGGAAAGATTGGCAACAAGTACGATGACACTTTTAATGCTCTCGTAATATTCAAATAACCCTTAAGTCCTACTTTGTTAAAAGGAAAAATATTTTGTTCGCTAACAACCTAATAGAGAATTCTTAAACATATCTATGTCTTGAAAGGTTACCCTCTTTTAGTTAGCAAATCTATGATTGTTTATATGATATCCTTTGTATATACAAATTTGTATAGTTGGTGTGATTGGATTTTGTTCTTACCGGAAAAGAGCATGGGTCCTTCTAAATAACGTGGAAAGGTTTATCATTGATCAAATAAGAGGGAGAGCCACCTACAAAAGATTCTCCGATGCTCAAGTCAGTAAGATCATAAAACATAAGAATATATAAAGTGAGTACGTATAAGAGAAATTGAGTGTGTACTCCCTATGAGAATGCATTATATTTATAGGAAGATCTGGACAAAAAATGTAAAGGTGACAATTGATTGTCAAATAAAATTAACTGGCGGAATATCCACTATTTGATTTATTATTTTCATATGTGTGTCAATTATCAGATTTAATGAGATTTGTGGCATATTATGCTCATAATTATATTTATAATGGTGTCATATTTATTACGAGAATAATATGTACATATTGCATGATGTTATGAGAATATTTATATTTATTTAATATTATTCTCCAGTTCAAATGAAGGGGAAGTACATAAGCCCCCCAAGTTTAGAGCTCTACAAGGTGAGCAAACAAGCTTGTAAGTCTAGCTTCGGTATAGTTGAGTTTGAGTGTGTCTATACACTTTTGAATTATCCTTGGTTGTGGTGTTTACCACACTTTTGACCATTCATTTGTGGTTTTTGATTTTTCGAACAACTTTGAATTGCATTTCCAACTTTGGTTGGGAGGGTGATGTAATCACATTATTCAACCATGTCTTTTTAAAGCCGAGGTATCCTCAACATTGTTCAATCATTTAAGCAAACTTAAATCAATTTTTCTACCTTGGTTGGTAGTGTGATGATATGCTAGAGTAGCAGCAACTCCAACAAGTGTACTAGGTGTTTAGTAGTATTAAACAAGTGTTGTATCCATAAACATTTGCTAAGATTGTCCAATATTTATTGCTACATTCAATGAACAATGTTTGTTGAAGTTGTGTTGATCATAAAAGTAATATTAAATTAAGATTTGGAAATATGATGATAAATATATGTTGAAGTTGTATTTTATCCCCTTTTCTTCTACTGCCAATTATCTTTTATATTTAGTAAGTCATTCATTTATTGTCCTTCTAAGGTGGATCTAAACCCATTCTTGGAACCTAGAACCTAAAGACTTTATACCCAGTGTGATTCCTTCACTCCTGGTTGAATGAATTATTGCCTTAAGTGCATGACTTTATATCCAACCCAAGCTTTAGAGCATGTACTAGCCTCTAACAAGAATGAGATGGTTTGATTGGATCACAATTTTAGACCAGTCTTCCAACTCAATTCAAACTAGTGAAATAAGATGAGTTAGCAATTCATCTAAGCAATAAACATAAATCAAATAAAAAAAAGTTGAATAAAAGCATACATTTAAAAAGGTAGTAATACATAGAATTATAATCAATTACATCCAACCTACTCACAAGAGCTACTCATAATGATAAGGAAAGTTAAGCTAAAAGAGTTTGTTATTCTTCTCTTATGACTCTCACTAAGATATTTTATTTTGTTATAAAGAGAGCACCTAAAGAAGCTAAGAATGAGATGATAAAATTAGAGACAAGGCCTTATTTTTATAGAAAATCTTAGGTGATGCTTAACTTCATTTTGTAGTGCTCAATAGCTGGGGTATCTTCCAAAGTGGGTTTTCTTTGTAGCTCAACCCTTTGTTCTGGTGATCAACACTTGAGTTTTCCTTCTTTGGAGGGTTTCTTTGGTAGCTTAGCCCCTTTCTTTGGTGCTTCAGGTTTCCCTTTGCAAAGGGTTTTCTTGTGTGGCTTGACACCATATTTGTGCCAGGCCAAAATTCATTTTCTTTCTTTGTTGCTTTCAATGCTCAACGCCAATAATTGTCGCTCAACTACATTTGTGCTATTTTCCTTCAAATTTACTAAAATACATAAAAAAACTGTTAAACTCACTAATTTATAATTCTCCATACCTCATTTTGTTACTTCAAGCTAAAGTTGGTATTTTACTTCTAAAGTATGAACAATTCATGCATTATAAGGGCCAATATCATATGGAAATTTAGGTATTCTAGACACTTTTCATAATGCGTATCTCCACATTGGTTGGTAGAGCTCGAACTGATTCACTACCTCAGTTGATAGGATGTAACTTCACCTTAGTTGGTAGAGCTTGGACAGATTAACAACCTCGATAGGTAGGTTTCAGCAAGGTACTCTATTGAGCATCTTATTTTTTCAGGATTCTTGTTGATGATTCCATTTTGACATTGATAAAAATGTTTATGAGGGGATATTGATGTCAATTGATGACATTCTCGCGAACATTATAACAATTACTCATGTTGATAAACTTGTAATGAATGAAATGTTCTTTTTTCTAGGTATATAATATGTCTTCTCCCTTTTCCAATTCATTGCACTTGCACTGTCATGAGTTTCACTGGTATGCATGTTTATCTCCTCGAGAAGGATCATCTCATTATATGAAACTTCCTTGGTCGGGGATGTGTTATGTAGGGATCTTAAGGTAAAATTCCCCCTTGACTGGGTATACCTCGATAGAGCTTAAATCATGAAACTTCCTTCATCTTAGCTTAAATTACAATAACAAATAATGATGAAATAATATAATGGTATATTTGATTGGTGCCTTGTTAAAATCTACTCAGTCAAAACCCTCCTCAGGGAGAAAAGATCGAGGTAGAGAATAGTATATCATAATATGACACAATTTGAGCTATAATAAAATTTTAAATGTTTTGATGATTAACTCGAATACCTCATATGGGTTATTGTGCAGAGTTGGGTAATTACAAATTTTGGTTTTTTCTTTCGGTTTTTATTGTTGCATATGAACAAGCTATGTCTTTGAACTTAGCCTCATAAGCCTCTTTATTATGCTGGTTCTAATCAGGATGATATTGCATTACCTTAGTTTTAAATGTTGTTTATAGAAGGGATGTGATAAACTTTTATAAAATGAAACTAAGACCAAACAAAGAAATATATATAATAGAATAAGGAATTTATATTAAGATTTCTAAAACCAAGGTAAAAAGATATAAACATTAAATATATTCTTACTGCAAACTTGATGTTGTGGACAATGTTATACTAGAGTTTATAATTAGTTGTTGGCCCATAATACATACAATTTATAGTTTGAATATGTGATACAAATTCCTCTATTTGATAGATCTTTACAAAGGAATTTTGGCAACTTGTGATAAGGTTTTGCTAGATCAATATCCATCACTTGGAAAAAAGTAGACTACAATTCTATAGAGTGACTAATCAAAATATTTGAGAAAATAAATGAAAATTAAGGCAACTTTATAACTTTACGTGAGCAAAAACAGTAACGACTTAATTTTTCACATGGTTTCACTAATTTCCAACAAAATGATTATCAAACTAACTCTTTTAGTAAATAAGAAGGGTGAAAACCTGCCACCCATAAAATAATATTCCACAAAGGGTCAATATTAACCCTTACATATTCATTGCTTAATCTCAACAATGTGGTGTTCTTCTAAACATGAGATCTATAAAAGGAAAAACATTAAGAACTACATGAATGTAAAACATACATGTTATTGGTAACTTGCTATGTAAATTGTACAATATACATGTATGGTGCTTCTTAAATAATGTTCAATTAGCTATAAAAAAACCCAAAATCACGTCTTTTTTTTATCGGGTCATAATCACATATTGTTTCAAATGAGACATTACTCTAACCCTCCTGATATTCATAAAATATCTTCATAAACTCTAGTAATAAACATTTTATTCTTGTAAACATGATTCTCACATTCTAGCAATACAAACTATGCTATCAGGTGCTCTGTCATGTCATAACGTAAGTTCCATAATTTCTATCGAATCACACCTTACACAATCCGGTATATGATATTACAAAGGCAAAGTTCTCATGCCTAACATTATATATTGTAGGTGATGTTCAAATAAAACATAAAAGGAAATTATTTTTAAGAATTATGTAGTTAAAATATAGAATTTTAAATAACAAGTGTAATTTTGATTAGTTAAAAGTACACATGCACTGAATTATTCAGCTGGATCATTCTAGCAAATAATAATTTCAAATATATATAAGCATTGAATAATGATTTTGTTTAATTTAGTGTACCTCTATTTGAAGGTAAACCTCGTTGGTAGTATTTACGACCTCTAGTTGACAGGGTAAAAATAAAGATAACAAGAATATCCTCAAATCTTGGGGCATAAATAAGAGTGGTGGATACAATTCTATTATTGGTTCATGGTCAAACATAAAATAAGTAAATTTAATCATTTTAGAGAATCAATCTTGGCACATTGGTAATAAAAGATGTTGGAAATGTTATTCCCATGCCATACCATGAAACATGTTTATGAGATGGTTTCTAGTCAATTCAATCCCTCATATTCTGGTTATAAAAGTCTTTTCTTATTTGGACAATACAATATGCTTGTTACGAATAGTAACCTACTTAAACATGATCAATTTATTGTTTCTAGATGTTATCATTTTATTTAACATTTAATAGAGAAGCACATAAAATATACCCAAATGTATAAAAAAATAAGGCAATAATCTCAACAATGATAGTTAGTTGATATATATATAAATATATATATATATATATATATATATAATATTTAAAATGATCATAAAAGTTTAAAAATTATATCCAAAACATATATTATACAAAATTAACAGGGTACAAGATATTTCATTTTAGAAAAATTAAAATCATATAGAAAATTACCTAAATAAATACCAAAATAAATTTATACTCAAGTTTAGTTTGGTTTCGCACTTACATATAAATAATAGAAAAATACTTATTACTTACATGATTATTTAAAATAATTTTTGTATTTTTAATGATTTGTAAGTATAAAAAATACATAAAACAACCTACTAATGTTTACTACAAAATGCAAGTAAAATAATTTGGTAGTTTTAAATTTACAACATATTTAGTTTAATATAAAGAAATATTAATTAGTATAATTTAGATGATAAATAATATTTCAAATTAAGACAATTATATTTTTAGACACGTAATTTAATTAAAAAAATATATTTACTATTTAATCTAAAATAATAAGTATCTTCTCTCTCTCTCTCTCTCTCTCTCTCTCTATATATATATATATATATATATATATATATATATATATATATATATATATATATATTTTTTTAAGTTTTTCATTAAAATTTTTATTTTGAATATTGTAGTTTATTTAAAAGAATTATATTTTACTTAAAGTTTATTTGTTCCCTACATTAGAATTTTCCAGTCATTTGAAACTATAATATCACAATTATTATGTAATAAAAAATAATATTAAATTAATATGTAAAAGTAAATTGTAAGTGTATAAGTAAATTATATTTATTTTAAAAAAATATAATGAAAAATAGATTAATGATTGAAAATATAAATAATATGATTATTTTATTCATATTAAATTACTAATTAAACCACACACCTAAAAAATGAATTATCTTAATTTGAAATAATTTTTATGTTAATTGTTTTTTTTTCTATTTTTAACTGTAAACTTCTCAGTATAGTTAAGAATACAGATAAAAATAAAATAAAAAACATGAGATATTTATAATTATAGTAGAGAAAATAGGCCTTGTTTAATTGATCAACTTAAATAGTTCATATAAAATGAATTAGATTAACCTAAAAGAATTATAACTTAAACTAAAATAATCAATATTAATTAAAATAAATATTTTATCATTCTTTTTTAAATTTAACAATTTTTAAATTATAAAAATACTTATAAAATAAATAAAGCATATTTACAATAAAATTATAAAACATATTTTATTATTTTTTATTATCATAAAAATAAAGTGAATATACTATATGTATTTTCACTAATTTAACTTAATGAAAATAGACTTAACCAAATCTTCATGTATTATATCATGCTAAACCTAAAGCAAACTAAACTTGATTATTCTTATTTATTAACTTCATTTGCAATTATAATTATAAAGCGTTAATATATATTTAAAATTTTAACTTTTATACTCTTTTATTCTATCGTTTAAGTGCACATAATATTGAAATTAACATATAAAGTTTAAAAAAATAGAAAATTAACTTAATTTTATCAAGTGAGATTCCATATCTATTGAAATTTTAAGTCCACAAACCAATAATTTAACTTGACCTTATTTATTTCCACACTTAGTTAATAGACCATATATTTACATTTATCAAAATAATAAAAGGAAAAATTTTACTTCATCACTCTCTTCTTCCCTTCAAATATTTTATATGTGTAGCTTTTTTTTTTTACAGTTTTAATTATTATATTTTCATTTTAACTCCAAGTAAACCGAATTTCTCAAGTGTAGTGTTATTGAGTGAGGAACATACAGATATTAGCCATGACATAACTCTTCAGTTTAAAAAACAACTTCCTTAATACGTAACCGATGTGGCAGAGTAAACAAAACCCTAGTGCCTGACACAGTGTACTCAGTGTCACAAGTTGTTATCGCCCACCATCTATGTTTCTGAAATCTGATCCCAGAAAAGTATGATTTCTTTCTGCATTTCATGTTAATGTCAATGGTTCTGGTCGGTCGTTACAGGTTCTAATATGTGCTATTCTTCATCATATATTCTGTTTGCTCAAATGGTTTTGTTGTGGATTAGGTTTAGGGTTTAGTGTTAAATACCCCAATTGTGTTAAACCAGTTTCAGACCTCAGCCTATATGTCATTGACACTTTGACACTTTTCTAATCTATCTTTTTTCTGTTTAATTTATCATTTCTTGTCTTGTTTTTTTCTATTCAATTAAGTTTGTCTGGTTTTCTTTAATTAAACTATTATGCCAACCCACTTAAAAATGGGACGGATTGATGCATCTTTCCCTGCCCTATTTCTTGGGACGCCAATGGCAGGGTGGGCATACTTTGTCAATGTTGTCACTGGAGGAGGAAACTATAGCTAAAGTAGCATAAACCCTGACGTCCCATGAACAATCTTGTGTCAATTCTTATTTTGGGTGTAGGTAATTCGGCCAATAATCTTTTCATTACTTTTTTGTTCTTCTTTTGGTTCAGTTTAAGGGCTTTCTGAGGATATGATCTATGGAACTTGTGTCACAGCTTCCAAGTCACAGTAAGAATTTGTTGGTTCTTTTGGTTTTTACTTTAAAGATATTTGTTATAGCATTGAAAAAACCATATTTTTTTGCTGATATAAAGCTGTAATCCGGAAGAATGTTGCATGATATACTATTTTAGGTATATGATTACTTGTGCAGTCTTTAATTGCAGCTTTTTTATACTAGTTTTGATTATTATTTTGCCCGTGTGAAGATTGTTTGGTCTAATGTGCCATAATGTAGAAAATGCAGTTTATTCTGGAAGAAAATGCAGAAGCTTGCAGTTTTAATCTTAATGTTTATAGTTTTACTGGGATGTGTGAATTACGCAACGAAGGATAGAATGAAGTAGTTTTTTATGACATTTTTCCTTTTATGTTTGCATCTATAAGGACCCGTCTTCTCTTTGCAGGATTTTCAGAGCACTAGTGTTGCAGAAGTCATTGAATTCTCGTGTAAAATTCTTTTCCAAGTGCTTTCCAAGCAAGATAAGAATGGAAAATAATCTTAATAGTAGCACAGGGGGAAAAATGGAGTCTAGGGGTGCCTTGGTTGTCCTAGAAGGCCTGGATCGTTCTGGGAAATCTTCTCAGTGTAGCAGACTAGTGTCCTTGTTGGAGGGACAAGGGATCTCTGCTGAATTATGGAGATTTCCTGACAGAACTACAAATGTTGGGCAAATGATATCTGCTTATCTTAGTAACACATCTCAGTTGGATGATCATACTATTCATCTCCTCTTCAGTGCTAATCGTTGGGAAAAGAGGTTTCTACACTCTTTTTTTTTTTGCTATTTTGTCTTCTGTGTTAAATGAGTATGCGTATTTTTTTTATGATTAAGACTCAATAATTTTAGGCATATCTTTCAATTATTTTGGCCACTCCAACATATTCAGTCAAGATCCACCTTGTGGCAGTTATGACTTTGATCACTTTGAAATGTCATGACTTACTATTATGTATAGATCCTGAAACAATCTGCTTAATAGCTGGTATTGTGTGGGGGCTTCGTTGCTGTTATCTTTGCAAGTACTTTTGATGACAAGTAAAATACTAAGATTACATTTCAATATCGTCTAACAAGTTGTATTGTCCTTGCAGGTCATTGATGGAAACAAAACTGAAAACCGGAAAAACTCTCATTGTTGACCGTTATTCTTATTCTGGGGTGGCTTTCTCATCTGCCAAGGGACTTGATATTGAGTGGTGCAAGGTAAAAGATTTAACATGGTTCTTTATTTTTCTATTGGCCACCACAAAACAAAAGTATGCGTGCAACATAAGGATTTCCATTCTAGTATAATTACTTGTATTCTCACCAGTATTGGTTAAACAGTGACTTTTTTCTCAGGCCCCAGAGATTGGTTTGCTGGCACCAGATGTGGTAGTATACCTTGACATATCTCCGGAGGTATACAGCAATTCTTGCTCTGTGAAAAGTGATTTATTGGGTTATGATTTAAGATAGTCCTAAAGCTGTTTTATTTGTTTTATAAACTATTTTTTTGTCTAGATTAGTTATTTTATTTCTTGCAGGTAAACAATTCGTACACCAGGAAGTGATGCTTATTTTCTATGAAGTCTTTCTCTGCTTGCTTTTCTATGTTCCATGCTGTCAGGATCTAAGATTTTAAAATAAAGAGAGGTTGTAGTTTGATTTACGGAAGTTTGATGTTACTTTCATACAAAGAATGATCCAAATTCAAATATATAGAAATTTTGTATCTTGTTTCTAAAATTCATGCATCTATATATCCGTTTTTTCACACTGTTATTTAGCTAGCATGTAGTAGCTTGGTTAATGCATATAAACGTTCTCTGCCTATTTACCGTTTTACATTTATATTTCCATACAAATTAAATCAGAAAGCTGCGGAAAGAGGAGGGTATGGAGGTGAGAGATATGAAAAACTGGAGTTTCAGAAGAAAGTTGCTGATTGTTACAAAGTTCTTCATGATGTATCCTGGAAGGTAATTAACTGCTTATGTGGCCTTTCCTCCTGAAATCAACAGTTTGAAATGATTCCTTGTTACTTTTTGCTGGGCAAATTGGCAATGCCTGATTTGTTACTATTAGTACCATGCCATGTTTAACTACATGATTAACCACTCATTCTTAAGCCTTATTTTTTGGTTTTTTGCCTTCAAATTCCACCGGTTTGAAGCAGGTTGTTGATGGTTGCCAATCCATGGAAGATGTGGAGAAACAGTTGCAGGAGATTGTACTTGATTGTGTAATAGAATGTGGGAAGGGGAAGCTCCTTTCCACCTTGTGGTCGAAATAGATGTTATCCAATAACAAATATGCAAGATATATTAGTTTGAACACCAAAACCCATTTTTTTGGAACTCTGATTGCTTCTTTCTTGTGTTCTATAATCACATTGATTTGTTTCCCTAACAATTTGAAGACGGCCTGAGAATTCCTCTTATACTCAACTTGGAAGGAATGAAGAGTTCCTCTGCAGCAGCTTTGTGCGTCTCTGATCAGGTCCAGATTCACTCAAGAATATATTTAATGCTTGTGGAATTCGTAGGAAAATATTTTGGTAAAAACCAAATTAATTTATCTATGAAAATGTTAGCTCTGTTTATAAGCCTTTCTTTAGTTACTTTTTGGTATATTTTATCTCGCACTTTGTTTGTATTTAACTACAGTATAACTACTGTGTTTTTGTGCAAAAGTTTGGTTTTACAAAAATAATTGTATTAGTACAGAATTAGAAATATTAGTAAAATAATAGTCGTAACAAAAGGATGTTCTCTCGTTATTGACAATTGGATAACCTTTATTTGTCGTCTCAACTTCCAACTACATGTCTTTTCAATACTGTATTTTTTTATTAAATTATGTTGATCTTTAATTAGGAGTGAAAGAAGATGGAGGAACGAAGTAGAACATAGCAATATAAAATGAGTGGAAAATCAGAAGAATATTGTTTTTTAACATCAAATGTTTCTTATCAAATAAGTTTTTACTGTTTTTGAAATAGTTAAGGATTGTAAAATGGGTTTGGGCTTGCTGATTGGGTTGGAGTTTTCAACATATTAGTTTTTATTGGTTTGTTCTATATAGTGTATAAAAATTAAAATAAAGAATACTTGAATATGTTTACCTTTACTGGTTGGAACATGAAGTCATATTTTTAAACTTTTCACGATTTGAATTTATTGACTAATTAGAATTTGATCTCTAATGCAATCAAAACTTGAGTTAATTGCAAAAAGATCGTAACCATATAATTTTTTTTCAACTTTTTGATTCCTTATATGGAATCAACTTCTAAAAACATCTCCAGATATTTAGTAATAGATTAACTATGAACAATAAAAGACATCATATCATGATTTTTATGTTGAAAAGAAGCTAGCTTGTGGGTAGAATCATAGAAATGTTGAATGTCATTGGTAAATATACAATGAGCCTTCTTTAAATATACAATATATTGGGTTCCACTAATTACCACACAAAAATTGAAAATATAGCTCTTTTGATTGTGCAAATTTTTATGATAAGATCTCACTTACATCACCTTGTTCCATTTCAATGATATGCCTCATAGCCTTGTTCAACAAGCCAAAGTTCAATGTGAAAAGCTTAAAATAAGTAGTTCTTACAATCCAACAACTCATATGAGCAATGAGAGAATTATAAATTATTTGCATCTTAATCAAAGAACTTTTAAAAGTAAAAGTAAATAATTAATGAAAACAAAATTAGGGTAACAAATATATATATATATATATATATATATATATATATATATATATATATATATATATATGA
>Ga0214542_1003407_pt1 | contig 32523 bp, 12 predicted proteins | sample CNSS1metaG_FD_160096 | JGI IMG/M metagenome (GOLD analysis project Ga0214542, IMG submission 160096) | Root nodule microbial communities from cowpea collected in UCLA plant growth center, Los Angeles, California, USA - CNSS1 | ecosystem: Host-associated > Plants > Roots > Nodule | place: USA...
TATATATATGTAAGAAAGGGTTTTATAGGACAGAGATGAATTAATTAATGAAGTAGACATTTGGTTTTAAGAATGTTGTTGGTCCCTCCTAAAGGACATAGAAAGATGAGAAATAGTTATATTTAAGATGAGCAATAATGATAATGATTAAAAAAAGATTAAAAAAGGAAAGTTTTGAAGAATATTCTTGAAGTGATGAAAGAGGGTTTTGCTTGTGTTCTAAGGGGACATGCAACAATGCAAAGTGGTAAGCCGAAAGGAGGAATTTATAGAAAGTTGGCCCCCTTTTCACCCTCAACAACAAAACCCTAAAAAACTTATCTCTTTCTCCCTCAATTTTTTCTTTCTAATGTTTATCTTTGATATATATCATCAACCCTAAACAGAGACTAGTCCCTGTCACAGGATTACAATAAAGACACCATGTGTGTGTTTGTGTTTGTATCAGTAGTCCAAAAAGAAATGAAAAAATTGCCACTGTAGCCTCTGCACAGACGAGAAAGAAAGAAAAGAGCATGGCACAGAATATTGTACTCATGTCACAGTACCTTAGTTTTCAGCTTTTCTTAATTATAACAATCATTATTATATTCAACAAAAGTTCAAGGACAAATAATAATTACTACAATTTCTGTTCTTTTTTTCCACACACATGTATTAACCATCTAATAAATGTCATAACCTTGCTTTAACACATTGTCAAATTTCACACATTGAAATACTTCATAGGTTTTATTGCTGATAAGAAAAAAAAGGGGTTAAGTTTTGGATGAGTAATATAATAATGTTTAAATGGTGAGTGAAGAGTGAATTTGATTGTTTAACGTATTTGGTTCCTTCCCAACAAAATTGTTTGGTTTGGTAGTGTGTTTGGATATGGATGTGTAAGAACATAGAAAATGTTTTGTTTGATTTAGAAGTGTCTTGCACCTTTTATTTGCTGAGCTTAGAAGCTACGCTGCGCACTGTATAGGGAAATAATGGTTTTCTATAAAAGATGAAGAATCTTTACTTGCATGACTGACTTGGAGGCCATGTCATTTCCTCCTCCAACATTTATTATAATCAATTATATATATATATATATATATATATATATATATATATATATATATAATATATGTATATGTGCATGCATGGTGATGACAACACGGTCTGTAAAATTTGCATAGTTTGCAGTGGAGGACATGCCCTATATCTATCTATTTTTCTCACTTTCAAAGCTATATATGCACTATGCAGGGTGTAGGATGATTAGACTAGCAATCATCATTTTTCTAACTTCCGTGTTCCCAAGACCCACACTGAAACAAAACAAAGAATATGTATGATATGCATCATCATAATATCTCCACATTTTTTTTTTACTTTTTTAATACATATTTTCTGCAAAATTTTCAATCAAAAATACTTGCACAAAAGTTATCTCCCATTATCATTTTCCAAAAAAAGTATTTCAATGAAGGGTATAAAAGAAAGTTGTAGCAGTTTTTTATACTGTTGAATATCATGTTTCAGGTGGACATTTAGCTATATACCTTCACTTCAAACTAGTAGAAAAATGGAGAGTTTCTCTCTTCACTGTGCAGAACTTGTTTATTTACCAACCATAACATTAAAATGTTATTATGTCATAATTTATATTTCAGCTTATATGAAATTAAAAAGATAGATACAGAATTGAGAGTAAAAAAAAGGAGTAATTGAGTCTGACATGGTGTACTAGACAAGGCACTTGAAATCATGATCTGAACTATTAGATTTTTGAAATTTGGTTAAGTAAAAATAAAAATGAACCAGATTTGATTCATCTTCACAAGTTAAATGGACTAAAGATATAATGATAAGTACTTCTAAGAAATTCAGGTCCCTCGGCTTTTACAACATATCTTGTCAACAGTCCATTTGGTGAACTAACTCCAATTTTCCTATGATAAATCTTAATTAATTTGCTTTTATTTTACCTTTTTTTATGGATAAAATTGTTACATGTTTAAGAAAAAAAAATATTTTGATTAATGATTATTTTATAGACAGTTTAAAAAAGTAGAAGTTCATTTATGTTAATTCATGATTATAGATAGATTTGTTTTCGACCAACGGACATGAGAAATGACTCAAAAATCAAATTTCATTTTAATCAAATATTATAGAAATAAAAATTTCACAAGAATTATTCTAAAAGATATTTGAGAATTCAATTTTTTTTCTTCTTAGTAAAAAAACGAAAATAAAAACTAATGAGTTTATATATATGGTTATGGTTATTGGATTATAATTATTGAGAGATCGTGGTCCTATATTTATGGTTCTATAGTAGTTTTTTACATATAAGTCATTTGACATCACTTTTAACTACAAAACCTTAAGACAATGGTGTTATTGGTCTTTATTCTTATATAATGTTTAATTTTGTCTATTCTATCTAATGTGAGACTTTGACTCGTACTTGAACTATTCCCAACAAAAATGGGTTACTTTGTTATACAAACTGAAAGAAATATTTTCAAATAATCTATACAAATACCTTTTGTGATAAAAGAGAAATGTCATACATTCTTCAAGTAAAATGTATATCTAAAAAAATTTTATTTAAAAGATTTATAATTTATACTCTTACTACTATTATAATTAATTTTATCATGAAAAGAAATATTTGGTACAAAATAGAGAGTAATCACTCTCTTCATGATTCCCTTGAAGAGAGGTGGGGAAGTTCTTAGTGGACACTAAACATTTTCTTTCATTCCTACGTTTCATCCAACACAAATGATGAACTTTTTTCTTTCATATATTTATGTTTTCCTTTCATTGACTTTATTTCCCTCGACCAAACCAAAAACAAAAACATCATGAAATACAAAAGTACTTTTTGTATTTTGTATTGTAAAGAACAACCAAAACACACGAGTAAAGAAAGAAGGCTTAAAGAATACGAAATACAAAAGTACTTTTTTGTATATATATACGTACAAATATACAATAAGAAGATGATTAAATTTTGAAGTAAGATAGATAGATAGTGGATTGAAAGTACTAGGCTATAAATTACGATATCACATGGCATGCCACTCCTACATATATCTTAAAGGCTAAAAGTGGACCGTGCACACGAATCTGACAAATTTTAACCCCCATAACCCATGCAATATTCTCTTCTTCTTTTTTTCTTCTTCTTTCTCTCTCGCTTTCCCAAACTTACAGTTATCCCCCACACTCTCACATGCATGCACTGACATACCCACTCATCATAACACATGCACATGCAAACACTCTCTTTCTCTTCAAAAACAAAAAAAGTCAACAGTCAATGCCCTAACACTAGAAGATGTTTGAAGAAAAAACCAGTGTTATGTATGTGTGGAGATGGATGATGGATGGAAATGGTGATGATGGTCGTATTGATGATGGCATGATGACGATATAATAAAGAAGAGAAATTGTTTAGGAGATTTATAAAAATAATTACACAGTGAAACTTGTCTCTCTTCAATTGTCCACTCATGTTTGAAAGTGGGAAAAAGACACCATGGCGCTAGCTAACCCACTTTCTCTAATGGGAACATCTACATTGCCAATGCTATCATTGTTTGGTCCCCTTCCCCTTAGTACCCCATGGAATCTCTCACATTTACTAAAACTCATGCCACCATATCCCATGCATGATTATTACGTATACATTTATATTCATTCGCAAAACAAATTTATGTACGTTGGAAAAGGGTTTATTATGGTCGAGACCGTTGGAAGTTTCACGTTGACTTAAGATAAGAAGATTTCATAGTATATAAATGAGATATAAAAATTACCTTAAATACTGGTTTTGTGAGATTGAATTAGACTTAAACTTTATTTCTAACGGTAAAATTTTAGATTAAAGGACAGATATGGACGAAACGAAACTCATGATGAATAATTGAAGAAGAAACACAAAGAGACAAACTCCTAATCTGGAGTTGTTTTCAGCGTCAACTGTTTTACCAATAAACTCCTAATTGGTCGCAACTATATATATTATTTTAAATTAACTACTTACGTCTTACTTAGTTTGTCCACACTTAAAGATATATATTAAGATTTTGTGCTTATGAGATATACTCTTACATCATTACTAGCAAGAATTTTAGGTCGTAAAGTGGAGATCCTTGTCTTTCTTTTTGGTTTTTATAATTCAAATGAGACTCACGATTTATATTTTATTCTCAAAACTTGAAAAATTTCTTTAAAATAAAATAGTGCATTGCATTACATTGAGTTAAATATGTTTTTGGTCCCTTAATTATTACTGAATTTTGAAATTAGTCAATTTCAAAACTTTTGACGAAATACGTGAAATTAGTCATTTTTAAATATATTTTTAGTCCTTTAACTTTTTGTAAATTTTAAAATTAATCTGTTTCGAAACTTTAGACTAAATTAGTCTATTTAACCATTATATAATTAAGATGGTTAGTGAAATATTATGCATGTATCTTGAGGGTGAAAATTGAGGGTAGAAAGATATCGCCATCATGAACAAAAGTGTCCCTTTGATTCCAATCCATGCACTGCCACAGAGGTCACGCCTCTCATCTCTTTTGGTTGCTGCCTTTATAAGCGCATGACACATTATATCTTATTTTCTCCATTTGGCAAACACTTTTTTCTTTGTAGAAAAAATGAGGTTGCAGCATTTCATACAACCATCACATACAAAAACCAAAGTAATCATTATCAACATTCAATTCCTCAAGGAGAAAAAAAAAAACTGTGGTGCATTTCCAACTTTCCCAAATCTTCTAATCAATCACAAATTCTTTGGCAAGCACTGTTTTGTGCAAGGTTTTCTGATAAACCCCTCTCTCTGTATATAAATAAGAATTTTTCAGAAACGTTTGTGTAATTAAGAGTTGGAATTGGCCCGGCATGTCAAAGACTTGTACAATTTTCCAACATAGTTTAAGCTGCGGAATTTGGTTGATTGACCCCTCACCCTTCTTTGAAAATTTCTTTCGAAATAAAGCTGTTTTGCTTTATAGAGAGAGAGAGAGCATGTTCTATGGGCTGGAAAGAAAGGACCAGCTTTTCAGCAATGTTCAGCCAAGCTCATTCTTCATCTTTATACACATCCACATTCAAATATAAATATATCACATTAATATCACCAACCAACATTAGTTTTATTATTTCACCTCATATATTTAATGTTTTTCATCGTTTAAAAGTCGAGATCATCGATAACTTAAATACATTTTTTTTCTTTAACCTTCTAAAACACTTTTGAAAGATAAAATCGTAACAAAACTACAAAACATAATTCAGTTTTCATACTATAATAGGTAGAGAGTTAGTTTGGGAACATTAGTTATATGTAGTACAAGATTGATTTTGAAAACGAGTCTAAATTTTTTATTCCTGAATTTTGTGGTGTTGTCTTTTACTGAACATTAAAAGTACGATATATCAGTATTTTAAAATTTTAAAATCAAAAAGTAATAATCATGGATATATTTCAAAGATACAACAACATAAGAATATTACAATGAAACACAACAAACGATCTAAGTTCTTTTGAATACTTTCTTCTTGATAAGCCCTTTCCAAGAGAGAAAAAAAAAAGTATAGAAGAGAACATATCACACAAATTAAGAGAAACAGAGAGAGAGAAAGAGAGAGAGAGACCGTACAAATAGATGGAAGGAGGGTGGGAAGCACATGGGTTTTGCAAGGAATGTCTTACAATAAAAGCCCACGTCGCAGTGTTTGGATTCTCGGGTTGTGTGGAGACACCATCATCATCATGCATGCCCAAATCAAACTCACCTATTCTATTTATTTCTTTATAATTGCATCTTAATAATCAATTAATCACTTGTGTCCAATGTGTCCTTTCCCCTTCTTTATTATATATATGCCATTCTTCACAGCTACCTCATCATGCCCTCCCACTTAAATTACTTACTTATATTCCTTCCCCAATTCCCATACCACAAACATAACAACAAAATACCCAAAAAACTGCACTTTGTTTCATCTCTCTGCTGCTTCATTTTTTTAATTCACACTTTTTTAGTATTTCAATACCCTTTTGTTTAAACAACAATTTATTTAGTGTAGCCATTTTGCATGATCTCTACACACACATTTAAGGATGGGTAAAATATTAATAAATGTAATGTGTGTGGGCTAATTAAGTTTGGTATATTGCTGCCATGCCACTCTTTAAAAACTATACCTTTAGAGTTACTTCTCCCAAAACTTGTATTAAGAGTCACTGTAAAAGTAAACTTTTGACAACAACATTTTCAAAAGTTGCATTATTCAAAAAGCATGCAGTTGAATGTTCAGAGCAAGTCCATTGATCAGGATCACATCGGACATATAAATCAAAAAAGTTCAAAACCAACATGCAAAAATACTACAACATCACAACCATCGAATATTTTTTTCCAAAAGACCAAATTTATTTCAACAACCCATTCATGCATACACACAAATCACTTTATAAAGTTGTACTATTTCTCTGTAAAAGTTGTTAGAGTTCAACCAAAAAAAACAAAAAAAAAAAAAACAAAACCAGATAAATCAATATTACCTACGAGGATTTAAAATGTTAATAATTAGGGTAACCCGACCAGAAGGTCATTAGGGCTAAAAAGGAGCTTTTAGGGACATAACAAAAAGGGTGAGACCCTTTGCAGTCATTTTCTCCTCGGAACATGGCCCAAAACTGTTCGCTGGCAGGACCCTTCTCTTTGTCCACCCCCATATTAAAATACACACTAATTAATAGGCATCGCAAAAAAAAAAAAAAGTTGTTGAAAAAGGGCAAAAAGTTATCACATTTCTCGTTTTTTGCAAAAATTAAGAATAATCAGAGTTTTAAACACATAACTAAATAATTACGTCACCCTTACAACACCAGGAAATGTGTTTACACGATCAGCCTTTAAGATTTAATTATACCAAAGCTACCTCATCTTCTCTGAGATTCATTAATTAAACATTTTGGCATTTCAACTTAATGATGTTATTGCGAGTAATTTTTTTTTAATCACACAGTCATCGTCATTAGAGTTTAAGAAAATTATCAAATTATACAGGCACACAAACCCTTGTCATAGAATAATGCTGAAAGACATGTATACAAATATAAAATATAAAAAAAAATTATTTATTTATTCAACTGACAGAGAGACCACCATCTCTCGTTCTTTCCCTCTCTCTCTCCTCTCTCTCTCTCTCTCCTCTCTCTTTCTTTCTATTTTCTCTCATAGCTTCTGCAAACAGTTCTATCCCACAAGCGTCCAAACAAAGAGAATTAATGGAAAGTGAGATTTGCAAGAAAGAATTATTTAGTTCTCTTTGTTCTTGTTGTTGTTCTTGCTGCTGAGGATTATTTGCATAGTTCATGGCTGTCTTGTTACTGTTAACTCTCTTCCTTATTCATCATGTTGTCGATGATGCCAAACCACTATGCAACTCCTGTTCCTCCTCACCCTTTTGCACAATATAAACCCCAGATTCCGAATCCCTTCTCTTCTTTTTCTTCTTCCTCTTCTAATGGATTGTGCTGAGATCAGACACGTGTCCGGCGACTACAGCTTCGACATCATCGGATTTGGTTTCTCGGTCTGTGGAGTGAGTCCAATATGACCATGGTTCCTTCTCAAAACGGGAAACATCAGAACATTAATAGGAGTGGTGATTATGTTATTTACGGTAACACGACAACGAGTAGTGCTATGAACCAGGTCATTGAAGTTGAAGGAGGCTACAATTGCTTACTAGGATCTGATTTTGTGGTGAGGAGACACATCATGGCTGAGGCTGAAGAATCATCCAGACACAACAACAACAATACCAACGAGGAAGCTGAACCTGGTGGCTGTGGTTCAACCTCAAAGGATGAAGAAGTAGAAGGAACAAACACAAACACCAACACCAACACCAATATCAATAACAACAATAACTGGCTTCAATTAGGCATAGGTTTGACAAGTACAAAGGAAGAAACCGTTCCGACAACAATCGCCTCAGGGCCTGTGGAGTTAGAGTTGCTGCCCTCACGGCGGAGGTTCGATCAGCCGGCGGCGTTTTTTCCGGTGGTGGCTTCCGGGAGAGGAGGGTCTAGTTTTGGTGGTTCTTCCTCTTTGGTTTTTGAGCATCAAACGACGTCGCCTTCTTCCATGTCCATGTCTATGGGTAGTGGTCCAATTACCTCAACCTTTGGTCATCAAGAGATGATGAACTGGGCATTTGGTCCACTACTTCCTCCTTCTATTCCTATTATGCCCCCTTCTTCCTCTTTCACTCATCTTCCACCACCTCCTCCTCCTTCTTCTTCTTCTTCTTCTTCCTCATCACAGACTTGTCACTCCTCTTTCAGGCCTCCCTTAGGATCCTACTTTCCCACACCCTTTCATCACTTCCCTTCTTCTTCTTCTTCTGGATTCGATCAATACGACGTGGCCGGAGCAGGACCAAGCTCCGATGTCACCGTTCGAGTTGTCGATCCTCCCAGAAGACCTCATTCTGGAATATGGTTCATGTTACAAGCCTCTCAGAATCAGTAAGCTAATTAATTAAAATGCCGATTAATATTTTTTATTTTCTTTTTATCCGCTATATATATATACATGTGTCTGTGCATGCATCTAGCTACCAAGGCTAGTGCAATTTAATTCGCTTTCTGTGATGAAACTCACTTTGTTTTAATCTGCACAATGCAGAGCGAAAGAACCGTTCTTGCCACAAATACCTAAGAACTACCTTAGAATTAAGTAAGTGGTTTTGTTTCTTTGTTTCTTTTTTCGTTTGTTTGTTTGTTTGTTTCTTCTCTCTTTCTTGAGCAGCTTGGGGCTTTTCTTGTCAGTGTGTAATCAATGTCGTTTTGATCATGATTTGATCGTATTTGGAGCTGCAAAACTCATCATTTCTTTTTGACTTTGTGAACTTTCAGAGACGGAAGGATGACAGTTCGGTTGCTATTGAAGTATCTGGTTAGCAAACTCAGACTGGAAAGCGAATCAGAGGTACTTTCAAGTTTCAACCATCTCTTTAGCTTTTTTATATAAATAAATATATAAATTAATAATTAATCTACTTACTTGCTGATATTATATATGTGTGCTTCTGCGAAGTAGAAAAAGCTAGGGATTTTCCATCGTTGTTTGTTGCTCTCTTGCTCATCCCATTAATCTGTTGCTGCTCCTTTATTAGGCATGTAATTAGCCAGATGAAAATGAACATAGCGGATTACATAGGAGTGTCCGAAAAGGAAATAGAACTACGTTTTCATCAAAAGTACCAAAGTACATTAAAATAGAAACCTAGTGGGGTTAGAAAGATGAAAGATACAGCAGAACTAAAGCAGGTTTATCTAGTGATGGACCAAATATATATGTTTCTTCCCTTAAAATCATTAAAAAAAAAAAGTATGCAGGTGAGAGGTATATTTCTCGAAACTGGTCTTGCATTTCCGTTTTCATTACATTTCATACTCATTCTGTGTCATGGTGTAAACATGACTTGATCAGAATCATGGTGTTTTTTGTCTATCCCACCAACACATTATAACTACATATATATATCAGAGGCTTCCACATAGGATCCCAAGAACCTTCTATTTTTGTGTTGTGTTTGGTGGTGGGAATTGGGGTATTATTAGTTAGGTGTACCGCAACTGTTCAAAAGGAGAACCTTAATTAAAGATATATCATAATTACTAATTAATCACTTCACGCGAAAAAATAATAATATATATTTTCTTTCAAGCCAAAAGTCAGTTTCATGGAACCAATGACTTCACTGTTTCTGCAGATTAGAATACTCTATATACCCAGTTTCATCGTAATAATCACCCGCGCGTATGCTCGAGTAGTTTATGATTTCAGTGACTTACCACTGATTTGCATGAAAGTAACTTTAAATGGTCTACACCACACATATGAGTGCAGAAAGAGGGAGAAACTTGTTTAAAAAACATTGAAATGTTTCCAGGAACCTAAACCAGATTAAGATTTAAACTTGATACGAGTATAATATGTTTATGGTGTAGATAAAAGATATGTACTAAGCTTGGATAAGAAATGGTCATTTATATGTACTAAGCAGGATTAAGAATAATGAGTATAGTTTATTTGGGAAACTATTCTGCATAATCTGTCAGGGCTTATACAGAAAAAATAGGTTTATATACTTATATATATTTATATGTATAACCCTAGTTGTTGAGATTGTGCACGTTAAGTTTGGGTGGAAAGTTAATGATAGAGTGTAGAGAAGTAGTATTGAATTGGGTTGAAAAATTTGGTGTACTTTGAGATACTTATGATCTACGATCATAATGAAACATGTGCACGAGGCTATATATGCATTGAGTGATATTATTAGAATGTGCGCATTATAGTGTGTCGACCCAGAACTTTATAATACTTCATGCACACTTCATCATCGAACACCACTACTACTTGTTGCCTAATAATTGCTAAAAAAAGGTTTGAATCCTTAGAGAAAACGAAGCAACGCATAAATCTACATCATAATAATATTCATGCATGCCCTTAAAATTACTAGATCTCAATCACCTAGGAGAAAAATTGAGATCTATTTATATATACAATGATTAGGTGCTCACCCCACTCATTTATCATTTGCACTCAGTCCATGATACCATACTCAGTTTTAGCATCATGGAAACATTTTTAAACCAGTTGATTTTTTTAACACTGAATCATTACAAAAATTAGTAAAGGAGCTTCGATTGCTTTTCCTCTTTTTAATTATTTTTGAATTTTTTTTTTTGGTTATCTCGTTGTACATCTGAAGTTATTGTTGCTTCGGCAACGAGAAAAATATTCAGAAACTTTTATTAGGGATAGTTACTGTTCGTTCAGTGACTTGAATTGTTAAAGCTTTGCTGTTTTTTAAATGTTAACCTTTTTTTCCCTATCACGAAGATTTAAGGCATTTTAGGTATTAAATCGTCTCTTATTCTAGCTACCAACAATAGTTTTCGGGAAGTGTTTTCAATCTCAATGTTTATCGCATTTGATCTTTGCTATGTTATCGAATTGGCTGATTTTTGGGGTCAAAAACGTTTTTTTGTTCTCTTAAAATTCAATAGAAGAACTTCAGTTTTTTGTTAAAGATAAGCTTTTCTAAACATGTTTCTATAAATAACTTGTAACTATAAATTGATAATTTATTTACTTTTAAAATATAGGAATTTTGGTGTTCAAAAAAAACAATCTCTATGTAGTATCTGCTTTGATATTTATTTTTCTACAAAGACCAAATTTTCATAAGAATTTTTTCGTTTAAGTTTAATATAATCGCATGTACATGGAGTTTAGGTTGCCAGGAAATGAAATTTAGAAGGAAATATAAATTTTTGAAAATAATGAGTGGATTAAGAGTAGAAAATATCAATGTTCATATATTATGTTTAGGTTTTCGTTGTGTTGAATACCAGTTTTGTCTGTATTTGCAACAACAGAAGTATTATCCACTAAACAACAAAAGCCAAGGAACATGTTTTGGAATAGAATAATGGTCTTAGACTTTTCATGCCAAACTGACACAAAAAAACAGAAGCATCAGTGTCAAATGTATGGAACATGCATCACAACTTTCATTCACAAACCCATTTGTTTAATTTAATTTGTAGTCTAGCACGCAAAATCTCGTATACGTTCATGGTATGCATTACCAGATTGTCTAAAAAATAAGCCATGCGAGATTGCAGAATACATAAAATCGACATTCCATTGTTCGTCAGATTTTCATGCAACTTACTTTTCGGTCAACTCTCCTCTTTTTTTTTTTTTATATTATATTATAATATATATATATATATATATATATATATATATATATATATATATATGCATGCTGCATGATCTTTATATATTAAGGATGAGAAAGGAATAATATATATAAATATATAAATGAGAATATATTATCGTGAAGGAATTAACTTTGACTATGATTATATTAAGTAATTAATCTTATATTGAAATAAAGTAATTTAAATATATGGTTAGGATTTTGTTTTTCTTAATAAAAAAAAAACTATAAGTTGATGCAGGGAGGTGTCATTGAGTTGTATATGGGATTTGTTTATTCCAAAATATGGGATTTGTTTATTTTAAAAACCCTGTATTTGAGGACTACTACTTACTAAAAAAAATATTTATTTGTCATCTCTCTGAATATTGCTTATATATATTGGCACATGTTTCAGATATATTTATTTTAATACTGACTTACCTTTTTTTTTTTAAATTATTTTCGGCTGGAAAAACCTACTATATATCTATCAAAATTTAGTTTTTGATATAAGGAGAAGATTATTCTGAGAATGAGTTGCGTGAGCAGAAAGTTTATACGTGCTGGTTATTATCATTAGATTAATCTATAATAAGTTTGTCATATATATAGTTAATTAGAATGTGTGACGCACTCAACATAACTCCTCTGGCTGCTGGTTTAGAATTTGTTTTTGCCTTGATGTTGTTTTTTGTTTGTTATGAGAAGTCAACCTAAGACTCCTCAGTTGTATATATACCAGACATCATAAAAAATATAGAAGAACATGGTAGCTGGTTTGCATGTAGTTTCCCATGCCGCCCGGAACCGAAAACCAGACACACATATATATATAATTCACACATCATTTTTGTTTGGAACTAAAGACCTAATGATTAGGTTTATAATGAGTGTGTTACATGTATAAATATGAGTTTCTGAGATCGTAAATTCTGGAAAAGTTATAGATAGTGGTAATATAGTTTGCATAGGTTTAATAGAAAATAGAATGAAGATGGATATGAATAATAGAGAATAGAGAGAGTCAAGGCAATAATGAGTGGAAGAAAGCAAAAAAGATGTGTGTTTGATTGTGGAAGGTGTGTAGCCCTGGGTTTATTATTTGTTTTTTTCCCTTTTCCTTGTTGCTTTTGCAATTTATAAAGAGTGCATTGACTTTAAGATGTAAAAACACATAATGTTAAAGTTGGATATATATATATCTTTATCTTGGCCTACTTAGTTGACAGCACTAGTGATACAAAAAGGTTAGCAGATATTTGTTCTTAATTTAACTCAAACATCATATCCTAGGGTTTCCAAAATCACACGTGGACCCTGTCATTCTCACCACTCAATACCTATCTGCATGCCTTCAATTTTCTCTCTCTCTCTCTCTCTCTCTCTCTTCTCTTTCGTCACGCTTTCGCTTCAAAAGTGTAGGCCCTTCCCATTTTCATTTGCTCTCTCTCTCTTTCTCTGTTTCTCTCTCCTTTTCTACGGAATATTTGGCTTAAAAGCTCCATCAAACTGTCAAGTGCTGCACTCTCATGGAATGGAACCAAAAGAAAGAATCGCATTATGTGTGTACGCAGCATCTTCCACCAACCACAGTATAAACACTCTAATAATAACAACAACTCCCCAATTCACCATCAAAAAAACTCACTTTAAAACAACAAAAGTTGCTGACTGAAAAAAAACACGCCACTTTAATCACTTGTTTATTAATTAACATACTTTGTCGAGTTCAAACATGTGGTACGACATTAAATAAAGGACATGTAGTTTTTTTTTTTTATGTAGATGAGACATGAAAAATGAAATGTAGTAGTAATGTTGACGGTGGCATGCATTAGGGTTTGGGTGGCGCAACGTGATGGAGACGTGCATGATGAGCATGGAAAAAATTTAGTAATATAAACGCGTGATTAGGTCTCTTGAAAGGAGGAAAATTTTGAAGAGAATAAAAGATTATAGCCGTGGTTGATGGATCCAGCGTTGCATTTGCATGATATAATATATATAGTACGTTATGGTGTTTATTATAATAATAATAAGAAGAAGAAGAAGAAGTGATTAGTGATAGAAAAAAGAAAAGAATGAAGTCTAAGAGATGATGATTATGGGTTGAGAAGAAAGTGTGAATGGGCCCCCATAATGATTAAAGAGAGGGCAGTTTTTGAGATGGTGGGTTGGGTGGGCATTTCCACGATTGCCCGCTGACCCAAATATGCGTGCATGCTTAAGGATTTAGGAATCTCTTGCCTTAAACAAAAATACTTTTTCTCAAACATTAAATTCAAATACCAAAGTGGAGATGTGTGTGGATCAATCTTATGCGTAAAGTAGAAGTTACAAAGATCTTATGCCTTCCTTAGTAGGCCCTAGACGTAAGCCACTCACAAACCATGACTTCATACTGATTTCATATTCTTCTTCTTTTTTCTCACTATAATTTCATTTTTAGTTTCATGCAACAACTCCTTAATATAATGAAAAAACATTCGATAGTCTTAATAAAAGTTAACTTTTATATTTTTAGAAGATAGAAAAAGTGAATAATAACGAGAGATAATGTCAAATACCAGTGTCTTAATATGATTATAGTTATTTTTTTTTGCATAACCAAATAGGAAAAATGTTGTTTAACACTATTTGACGACCATTTGACAATTTATATAAAAGTAAAATAGTCTTAACATGATAGTAAAAATAAATGGTGTCAAAATACCGGTGTCTAACCAAATAATTAAGAAAAATTTTCTCTTTATCATTTCTCTAAACATGTCATTACATGAAGAAAATTATGAGCATTTCACATATTTTGTATATATAATTTAAACAGTGGAGTCTTTACTTGAAAGCAAACTAAAGCGAGGCGTCGCGTAAACCTAATGATGGTTTATAGTATATCAAAGTAAAGAACAAAAAAAAAAAAAAGGTAATGAAATTTGGAAAAATGGAAAATGAAGATTACAAGAACTATAATTTCTTATAATAACGCACTAGATGAAAAGTTGTGATGATGAGTTTAAGCATGTACTGTGTATTTCTTGTTTTGTTGTGGTGGTGGATGTATAACATGACTGTGTAGGCACGTGATGTGGTGTGTGTGTGAAAGATGATAATGGAGAATGATAATAACAGTAATATTAATAAATGTGCAATGAACGAATCACTGTTGCAGATAGAGATAAGATGCAGAGGGCAGCAACTTTTACCTTTCTTAACGTTGCAGCATGTGAGAGACAACATTTGGAGTCCCAGAGACACCACCACAACACCTTTGCTTTCGGATTCCTCAACCTCGGATCATGTCATGGTTCTTCATTATGGTAGAACCACTGCTTAAGAACAAGTAACTTCCATGCTCTTAATTGTATTCTCTTGTTAACTTATCTAAACTTCTAAACCCTTTTTTTTAGTAATTTTTTTTTCTCGATTTAATTTTCTATTCTAATGGCTTTTGATTATTATTTATTTTGATTTTTCTTCCCCTTCTATATATTTCTTAATTGACATGGAGATTGTGGAAAGGTCACATATATATTCCATTAGGGTTTTGGTTGGGGTGGGTAGAATTACCCTAAATTGTATTCCCATGTTGGACGGGGTGGGTGAGGAATTGCCATCAAATGTATTTTCCAAGCACAAAACTCAATCTAATTTTATCCACTAACCCAATTCCTCTCTTTATTCTCATTTATATATACTTTATTCTGCTTATAGAAAAAAATGAAAAATAAAAAGTGTAACTTAAATTATTATTATGGTTCTTAATAATTCTGATTAAATATAATATAATATTGTATCTAAAATTTATATAAAAAAAACTCTGTAGTTTTTCTCGAGCTACAAGTATATACACCACCAATATTATGAGCAACTATATCATTTTGTTTTGTGCATAAGTAATATCATATGTTAATTATTATAATTAGAAATACATGATGTATATATCACTGATTGCAGGAGTACATTTCCTTTAACAAAACTATACTTGACAAATTTTAAGCTTAGTTTTAGATAATGATGAATTTTTATTTTTTTTTCTTTTAGGAGCATGTCTTTCAATTGTTAGTACGAAGCCAGGACCGTACATAAAATTGAAAAAAAAAGTATGCATTGTATGGGTGTTTTTAACGATTAAAAAACTTGAGAAAAATTTATTTGATTAATAAAAAAAATTATCAATATATACAGTAATAAAAAAACACGTACATTTAAATTTTAGTTGCTCAATTTATTTTAATGAATTGAAAATAATTTTTGAAAATATCGACATTATATCCAACGTTGATAGAGACAAGTTTGGTATTATTAAATATATTAATGGAAGCAAAAATCTTTCGTTAAAATATTATTACGAAGAAATATAGAATCGGCATGAAAGTTCATTAGACCTGTAAAAAGGTGAAATAAGACACAGTTATTCAAGAAGAAAATATGTGTAGAAATCCTTTCACTAAAAAATTCAGGACTTGAATCCTGAATGAAAAAAATTAAGCCCTAACAATATAAATTAAACAAAGTACAATTTTTCATTTATTTTTAATAGGAAGAAATTTATCAAGTTTTAGTTTTAGAAGTTGTTGTAAATACTGAAATGAACTTAACAAGATCTAGACAGCAATTTTTATTTTTATCTCTTGTAATCTTAACGATAATGTTTTTTAAGAATTTGACTTCGAGTAGGATGTGCATGCAAAAAAGTAATATAACAAATAAATACTACTATTTCTATAGTTATCAGTTTATATTATTTTCATGCATTTTTATCTGTATCCGTTTTGAGACTATATTTATATAAATTTTCACTTTTGATTAATTTCTTTGGTCGACAGTATATTGTGTCTACTATAGCTTACAACCTATTGGGCCTGAAGTTAGAGTAAACATGGGCTTCGAGAAGTCTAAAAAAAAAAAGTCATATCTTTTTTTAACATGTTAGTCTTTAGTCCCTATGGTAGAGGAGGAACATGTGAGTGACTCTAGAACATCGATGAAAACAATCTATAATAGCTAGAGTAAGTTATATTCATTGGGGTGCAGAACGAAAATAAGGAAGTGTAGGAAGAATTTGCTGGTTTGTTTGGGCCAGCGTGCCTAAAGACTAATTTGTACTAGTTTGGGAGGCCCATTATGTGGACAACTTTAATTGATTTTTGAAGCTGTGTACAACTTCCATATTAGTTTTTGAAAAACAAGTTTTTAAATGGGTCTCTGAAAGTGAATTTCATCGATCGCATTATTTCAAAAATTTCATGGGTGATGTGAATTGAAGCCCTCTAGTTGGGAGAAAAGATAACATACTTCCATTCTCTCGCAAGAGTGGTTGTGACTTAAAGGATATTAGAGACAGAGTACCACGCAAGCAATCGAGAGGAACCTCTAACAACAATCAAGAGAACAAATGGTAAACCTTAACCAGACATCACAAATCAATCAAACTGAATAGATTCTTAACTTGTTTGCACGGAGGAACATTTTAAATCAATCAAATAGAATACGGATTTCTTCGGTGACAAAACGTTTTATTATATAGTGCAATGCATTTAAAGCAATATGAGGAGGACATACCCTTAATTCAAAAAGTTATGTTTGAAACCATGATTAGCTTCACAAGCACATTGGCCAGTTTAAAGTTAAAAGTAGCTCAAATGATACCAATCTATGCAAAAGAAGGATCAAATCTAATCACTATAAACCATTTTCCAGCTTATCTCACCTGCTTTTCATTACCAATATCTGATTGAAGCCAACTGAAGTGGCATCGTAGTAAATTACTGTTCTAGAATTCCTGTATTAAGTAAACTGTGGCTATAATTTTTCCACAAGAGATCCTACTATTCAGACTTTCCACTCAAGCAAACTGTGGCAGTCACTTCACCTATAACCCAACTCATTGAATCATTACAAACACAAACCAGCGAAGTGTCGCATTGTAAAATGTAGTTACGATAAGGATCAAGTAGTTGGGATATTGATCATGATCATAACATATAGACAATATACCATCCATTATGTCATTTTTACATAAGAATGCAAAATTACAAAGTATACAATGACAAAGAAAAAAAGATGCCTCCACAACCACCATAAGTTATGACTATTTACAAATTACTTTGCAGAATATAAACATTAACACAATTATCTGAGGATCAATCTTATCATTACAAACTGTAGGTACAATATCATATCTCACCTTGTGTTCCTTATTTCATAAAAAGGTAAAAAAGATCACCTCTTCTGCAGCATCATAGTTAGCATACATATAGAGTAGCTTAGGTTAATCTTATATTTTACAGACATACGAATTTTACTGGAGGAGGATATGCCTAAGGTTGCAGTTTATCAACATAACTATTGAGTCTATGGGGAACAAGAGATGGAAGAATCAAACAAGTCAGGCTACATAAAGAATATAAGTCAATTTAGTAGTGCACAATCACTTCACAGTGCATGGCTTAAAGTAAAGAAAATGAACAAGTAATTTATTTCATAACAGCGGGGGCAAGTACAGTAACAGCATGAAATCTTACTCTAAAAGAGAATACTTTGATGGAAAAATAGAAGTGTAATCAAGAGATCGTTATCATATTGTGGGGCAACTTAATGACATTTTAAGTATTTCTCAAATCATGATTCCATAATAATTCCATTTCAAAAAACCACCTCACTCTTCAACTCCTCAGGAGCATTAAATTGCACATTACTCTTCAAAATAACCTATGAACAATCTTTGAACAAAAGAGCAAAACCTACACTGACCATATGTGTGGTGCATTGATTAAGTGGCCATGCATCAGATTCATTATTCTCCCATGTTAAAGAAACCATGGGATCAGATAAACAGATATTTCAATAATGGCAACAAAGTCACTCAGAAAAAAATGGGAAAGAAAACAGGGCAAACAAGAAGTTTCAACAAAGAAAAGAGACAATAACAGTCACTAACCCCCTATTGTTCATTCACCATAGATAAACAAAAAATTCCTTATACATACGTGCATTTTCTATCCACAACTTAAAACCAGAGCAAAGAAACTATGAAAAGCTACACATACATAATACATACAAAGATACATACATGAACTCATCTTGATCCCATTATACCACGATCACGGAAAGCACTTCCTCAGCTTCTGGATTGCATTGTACATTTTCCTTCTGGACCCGACAGCGTTGATTCCCATATCTTTGAGATCCTCCAATGTCAACATAGGAAGCAACTCATCATCAACCTCATGGATCTCAAACATAGGCGCATACCTACTCAGACCTAACTCGAAAAGCCAAGACCTAACTCCGTCGCTCTTCCTCCGTTCCCGCGATTCCGATTCAACGCCGTCGTTTTCCGAAACCCTAACTCTCGGATCCTCGCTCCGATCCGCGTGCCAATAATCCACACCGTTATCTTCCACCGAGTGCACCGGGCTCTGGTCCTGTTCGAGTTCATGTTCGAAATCCCTAAAACCTTCTTCCTCACCGTTCTCGTCCACCGTTGCTCTCGGAGTCCAGTTTGATCTCAACCGCTTCGCCGTTGGTCCTCCTCGCTTCGCCTTTCCCCTACGGTTGTTGGTGCTTCCGAACTCTTCGCCGCCGTTCGCGAGGTTCGTGACGGAGCGCGCCTTCGAAGTTCTGGAAGATTCCTTCGGAGTCCGCCAGCTCCATGGCGGCATGCTCGGGCGGCGTGTGTGCGAGTCGTGGCCATGTAAGGCGGCGCGTTGGTCGCCGATCTCTCCTAGACGGACGCTCGGACGGCGTTGCCGCTTCGGAGCTAACGCCGGAGGGGCGGCGATCTCGATGCTCGGCTGCGATGCAGTTGCTGCAGCCGGCGGAGCCGTTTCCACCTCAACCTCCGGTGCAGAGGGAATTGGAGGGTCCGGCGGTGGTGGGTTAGTTTCGGGCTCTTCGGCCATTGTGGTTACAGTGGCAGGGGCGGTGTGCGCAGGATAAGGGAGACGGGTAGCTTTCTGGTGCGTTCGGGTGCAACGCTGCAATCACCTTCTAAGATTCTGCGCCGTTGGATGGTTATGATATGGATTGGTGAAAAGTGTGGATGGAGCCAAATAGACTCTGTGGTCTTCAGGCCAAGTCGCTGAATTGAATATTTGAAATAGAACCAGCATGCCACCTGTGTACCTACTATACTCAATGTTGACAAATTATCCCCAAATTAATTAATTAATCTTAATTAAGTCTAAAAAATTTAATAGGGTGTCACCCTAAATTTTTATTCACCTTAGATTAATTATAAATTTTTAATTAAATTTAGTTTGATTTTTATTTGGATCCGTTTTCGTAATTCTTTTTTAAAGTTAGTTAGGTCCTTAAAATGATATATTCAGTCACATAATAATACAAGTAGATTAACGATATAATTTCTTTTTAAAATTATGAATGTTTTTTTAACATTCTAAGGGATTTCTTATTTATTCATTTGAGTAATTTATATTTTTATAAACCACAAATATTGTTTCATGTGAATTTTGAATATATGAAATACATGAGCCAAGATAGACAGTTAAGTTAGGGATGGACAAGAATATCAAAGAAGAAAGAGGAAAAGGGAAGAAGAGTCAAATTTTGTCACCCAGATTGAGTAAACATTGCTTTCTCAAAGAGTATGTTGGAATATGACCCACCAATATTGACTCACAAAAGCCTTTGCAGGAGGGTCCTTAATGAGCTTAATTGCAATTACATAATTATATTCACATAAATTACCCAACAAGTTATGATAAATAGGATTCCATGGGATTCTTCATAAGTTGTTGACATTTGCTTCCTTGTTTCATTTAAATTAAATTTCAAATCTTTAATGATGTGTTCACTTGAGGGAGAGGATTTGAGAGAGAGAGAGTGTGAATGGGTTTGAGTGGATTTGAAAGTAAATTATGTGTTATTTCTTTTAGGTGATTTAGAAATGATTATGAGTAGATTTGAAAATAAATTTTATAAAAGTTGGTGAGAAATTTGATTGATGTGATAAATTAAAAAATATGTTTTAATAAGTATTGATTAGATTATCATTTTGCCCTTTATGTAATAAGTAATATAATTTGATATTTGTATGAGTAAATTTATTTTGTTAATATTTTTTAACCATTAAAATTGAAAAAAAAAACAAATGATGTGGGATCAGATCCCTTCTCTTAAGTCCTGTCCTGGATCCGTTTCAACTTTGCTATGATAGAATCTTTCACTCACGTCATTCCCCACCACATATGATAGGGTTATTTTTGTAAAATTATAAAAATACTATATTGTTTACCTGCCAATCTCTTGGTGAGTGAGTGGATTGTAAATTTTCGATATCACGCATATTTGTGCTCACATTCACGCACAAATCCCTTCAAATGAACGAGGTACTCACTCATCAATCGGTCTTCTTGAACATTAATTCTCCTAATATGAACAGAACCTAAGTGTTACGAATATAAGTCGAATACAATTCTACATATGTATCTGGCTTTTTAAATAATTTATTGTATTACTCTGAGCTTCATCTACATAATTAGAAAAAATTACACGCAATTACTTGACATATTAAATATATATTCTTTTGACCTAAATCAGTTTGAAAAAATCTTTAAATCAACTATAATGCATCAAATAGGAAATGATAAAGTTTCCACCAGAGTTTGGACACATTAATGATCCTTAAATTATGTTATTAATCCACAAGAAAATTGACTCTAAAGTATTCAAAATTCAAAAACATTGACCATTTTACCATTTTGTAAAAAAATAATTTTCTTGTTTTTAAGAGTGTTAATAGTAAATCAACAAAACATAAAAAATGAAAATATATTAAAAATTGATATTATTTACACCATCTCTTCTGAATTCATCAAATAACAATGGATTTCGATTTCAACTCCAGTGTTGAAACCTTCATCAAAGAAGTCGTTGTCATATTCAACGATCATTTTCTGCTTGAAGAACACTACTCTCTAAATCCCATCCCATTAGACACTCCAATGATGTGATAAAAAAAGTTCGAGACAAAACTCAAGAAAACAAAAGTGGAGCTGAACCCTAAACCATAACACAATTTTCGTTTGCGTGAATTGCACTATGCAACCAGATTTGAGAGAGCAGATTTTGGTGATATAGCGCGTTCGTTTTCGATCATTTGAACGGATATGGGAGAGTGTATTTAGGGGGTGGATGGATTAATCCATCCCCTCAAAATTGCAAAGATAGTGCATAATGTTTAGGTAGATGACGAAATTGCCCCTTTACTCTCATTTCCATGCAAGTAAAGCAGTGTGATTGTGAATGGTGGCCCGTCTCGTAGCGGTGTTTTGAGAGGTGAGTTATGGTGTGTGTGTGTGTGTGTGTGTGTGTGTGATTGTTGAGTCCATGGAGGGGGGAGAAGATGAGGTGGTTGGGTGCAGTGGGCGAGGAAGAGGATGAAGAAGGGGTGGTTGTGGTTGCACGAGGTGGTGGGGTGGTGATATGCATCGGTGCTGCAAGTGTGTGTTGAGTGGATGGCACCAGTTACGTAACTGGTGCCTTGGTTATGAAGGGAATGACATCGGTTACGACACCAATGTCGTTGGGTATTTTGTTTTTTTCACATTATGTTTTTTTTTGCAAGTGAATGAGTTGCTTGCAGGTCGTCGGAGTTGCCGAAGGAGTTGTGTGTCTCCACAACTGGTGAAGGTGGTCGGCCAAAGCTGTTGGTTTCTTCGTCGGAGTGAGTTTTTTTTACGCTGGATAATTTGATTGTATGTGAATGGATAATTTTATAATATCTGGGTGATCTGATATTGCAGGCAACAGCAAGCACAGACAAATAGACGCAGGGATAAGAAAATTTGGAAGTGTCAAAAATGATTTCAAAGTATTCACATATGCACAGCTTGTTGAAGCAATAAATAACTTCAGTTATGAAAGCCTGATCGATGAAGGTGGATTCGAGAATGTTTACAAAGGATACACAAAAAGTGTTGAACAAATATGCCTTGTATTTTATTATCTAATAATGCTTAGAGCTTTTCACAAGGTTATGAAAATCTCATGTAAAGAATTTTGTGTTCAGACTATAGCTGTAAAGGTACTGAACAGGGACGAAGCACAAGGAACATGAGAAATTTTTGTTGAAATTTAGGAATTATTTTAATAACATTAATTAAAAAAAATCATCTCTTTTTATACAAGGGTATTATGGTAACTTAATAAATGTATCTATTTTAACAATTAATTTTATCTATCACATTAATCAAATCTCTCACTAACTTTTATAAAATTTATTTACAAATTCACTCACTTCACTCTCTAAATCCACTCAAAATAACACAAAAATCCATCCACCCAGATCTATGCAAATCCATCTTCCTAAACTCTCCCATATCCACTCCCCCATCGGAACAAAGCCTAAATCATATATCCTAAATCCTAGAAACTAAATCATAGACTATAAATTTTAGACCATAAACCCTAAACATTAAATCATAAACCATCAAACATTAACCATAACACCTAAACCCTAACACCTAACACATAACAATAACCCATAACCCATAACACCTACCTATAACCCCTAATCATACATCATAAGCCCCAAACACTTAAACCATATACCATAATTAGGTATGTTAATGGGACGAGTATGAGTAGTAGCCCCGTACCTTACTTGCTAAATAAATATTCGTTTCGTATCCGTACCCATATCTGTCAGATATCCGTTATGCGGGTACCTACATAAGTTTTTAATATCTACGGATATTCACGAATACTCGGAATTATTTACAAAAAAATAAAAAAATACATTTAATAACATATTTTAATCATAAATTCAAATCAAATACAATACATAACATTCATAAATTTTAAATAAAATTTAAATAATCCACAATTTAAATAATGTTGAATAACAATTTACAAATAAGTTGATTTTTTTTAAAACTAATTGATAAAAAGATAACTTATTCAAAATCAATATATTAATATTTTAATAATATTTTTTTATTTATTTAATTTAGATTTTTTCAGGAAAATATGTTTCAGATTTTAACTAAAACAAGATAAATATGTAACTAAAGGAACTTAACAAACAAAAAATTAAATTTTGTTACGCAATATATTTTTATTAATATTCCATATGTCCTAAATCTATAACAATATATAAAGGGTATTTCCCTTCACTTTTCAAAATACCAATTTTACTCTTTAAATATAATAATTTATTAAATTTTTAAAAATTGACCGTTACTTTTACAAACTTTTTATAAAATCAGATGTCTCTGCTTTTTCTCTTATTCTTTATTTATCAATAGTTATTCTTTTATCTATTCTGATATATATATATATATATATATATATATATATATATATATATATATATTATTTTAATAAAATTATAATATTACCACCTACTAATATAATATCACTCATATTTAAAAAATACATACACAACATACATGTGTTACGCTATAGTAATAATAATAATATTTGAACGAGATATGTATACAGTATACGAAGAAATCTCAAAAGATATAATCTGAAATGAAAAAAATATGTATCTATAATTGCATAAATTAATGAAAAAAGATATTAGAAGTATGAAAACGATCGTTTAAAAACATGGTTAAAATTATTTAACGGAAAAAGGGAAACACAGGAATAGTGTTACTCGTAATAGTATAGGTTGTACTTGGGTCATTCTCGTTCGTAAGCAACTAAGCCCACGGTGTTCTTTTCGCGGATCAGTGACGTGGACGGTCTAGATTCAAAACCCCATCACACTTAGATTCTCCTTCGTATCGTATCCCTATAAAACCCTCTCTCGCTCCCTGATTTTCCTATTCTTCCGCCACCTTCGCGTATCATATTTTCTTTCTGTTTTTCATTATCAATTATTATTATAAACAATTTTCACTATTATCGTTACTGTTCTTTCTCTCTCTTCGTTCTTTCGAAAAACCTGATTGCTTCATCGCTCGTCGGATCTGAAGAGAACTCTGCGATTCCGATCTCACGAAACAGATCCGACACCGTGAAACTTCGGATTTAGTTTTAGCACTGTTATTGCGCCCTAAATCTTGCAAGATTTCGAAGGACCCAAATTTAAACCCTAATTTAATCACTTCGCCGTAAAACTTTTCCGCCATTTAGATCGTGCGATTCGTGGCGGTTTGTTTGCTGCTTGTCTCTGCTTTCTATGGTTTTCGGATCGTTGTTGGATTGTCAGAAATTGGGAAAATTGGAGAAGATGGGTAAGGGGGTTGAGGATGTGGAAGAGGGCGAGATTTCGGATACTGCTTCGGTGGAAGAGATTTCAGAAGCGGATTTCAATAAGCAAGATGTTAAGGTGAATAATAACAATAAGCCCAATGGAAGTGATGCTAGGGTTTGGGCTGTTCGTGATCTTTACTCAAAGTACCCTACTATTTGCCGGGGATATGCTTCGGGTTTGTATAACCTTGCTTGGGCACAAGCCGTGCAGAACAAGCCTTTGAATGATATTTTTGTGATGGAACTGGATTCTGACGCCAATGCTAATGGTAACAACAACTCCAATCGACCGTCTTCTGTTTCAGTGAATCCTAAAGAGGTGGTTGTTGTGGATATGGACAAAGAGGAAGGGGAGTTGGAGGAAGGTGAGATTGATGCCGACGCTGACCCTGAAACAGAGGCAGAGAGTGCTGTGGCTGCTTCTGTTGTTTCAGAGACCGTTTCTGATTCTGAGCAGTTTGGTGTGAAGAAGGGTGTTTCTGATTCTGAGCAGCTTGGTGTGAGGGATGTTCTGGAGGGTGTTACAGTTGCTAATGTGGCGGAGTAAGTGGTACTGTTCATCGGGGGTTTTTGTTCCTTTTCACTGAATTTTTGGCATTGGAGACACATTACAAGTTCGTCAAATTAAATAGACTGTGATTTATTATTGTAGGTCATTTGCTCAAACTTCCAGTAGGCTGCTTAATACCCTTCCTGAGGTGTTCTCTAGACCTGCTGATTCTGAGAAGGATGATCTCATGCGATTGTCATTTAATGCAATTGAAGTGGTTTATTCTGTAAGACCTACCATATTTGCTGCTTTTGTTGATATCGTTCCTTTTTCTAGTGGGAATTTTGTCTTGATTGTTTTATGATTTATTTTAGGTATTTCGCTCTATGGACTCTTCGGACAAGGAACAGAACAAGGATAGCATTTTAAGGTTTTTTTTTTTTTTTCAAAATACAAGTTGTTAGGTTGTGCTGTGAATTATTTCAAGGGTCTTCTATCACTAACTCATGTTTCCTTGGCTACAATTTTCATTTCAGATTACTTTCTTCTGTTAAGGATCAACAACAGGCTCAATTATTTTCTCCAGAGCATATAAAAGAGGTGACGTTTAATGAAAGTGAAATTAATTTTTTTTTTCATTATCTTTGTCATAATTTTCAATTTGAAAATTCAAAGATGGGATATAATCTGAAATGTGGTTGTTCCTTCGATCAGATACAGGGCATGATGACTGCAATTGATTCTGTTGGTGCTTTAGGAAATAGCGAGGCTATTTACATTAAGACAGAATCTCAGACCCCTGAGATAAAGTCTCAGGAAAATTCAGCTTTAGAAGTGCAGACCCATGGTATAAATATTCAGGAAAATCAAGCAGTTGAAGTATCTGCATTGATTTCTTCTATTAAGCCTTTGCATAGTGACATAATTGGGGGATCACGGGCTTTAAAATTTGGACAAAATAGTATTAAAGGTAGAGGAGTTCTGCTCCCCCTGCTAGACCTTCACAAGGATCATGATGCAGACAGTTTACCCTCACCAACCCGAGAGGCACCTTCCTGCTTCCCTGTGAATAAATTACTTTCTGTTGGAGAGGCCACGGTTAAATCTGGTTCAGCAGCTAAGATGCAGCCTGGGAAGATGGAAGTTGACAGTGAAGGTTCTAAATTTCATCTGTATGAAACTGATGCTTTGAAAGCTGTTTCCACATATCAACAGAAGTTTGGTCGAAGTTCCCTTTTTACAAATGATGAACTTCCAAGTCCAACTCCTTCGGGTGACTGCGATGATATGGTTGTTGATACAAACGAGGAGGTCTCCAGTGCATCTACTGGTGGTTTTTTAACAAGCACTAAGCCAACCCTTATAGATCAGCCACCTGTTTCTGCTACTTCCATGGATAACTCCAGAATGCTTGGATTGATTAATTCTAGAGTTGATGCAGCAGGTCCGGGGTCTTTCCCTGTGAAAAGCTCGGCAAAGAGTAGAGATCCTAGGCGTCGACTTATTAATTCTGAAGCAAGTGCTGTGGATAACCAGTCCATTGTGATAAATAATATGCCTAAAGTGGAATATGCTGGATCAACAATGTCAAGGAAACAAAAGGCTGTTGAGGAGCCTTTTGATGTAACTGTATCAAAAAGACTAAAAAGTTCATTGGAAAATATTGAGCATAATTCGAGTCAAGTAAGAACTATAGCTGGAACTGGAGGTTGGTTGGAAGATAATACTGGGCCTGGGACTCAGTTGGTAGAGAAGAATAATTTAATGGACAAATTTGCACCTGAACCCAAAAAGACTTTGAATACAGTCAGTAGCACTTCTTCTGGTTCTGTTAGTTTCAATGCAACAAACATTAGAAATGAACAGGCGCCACTTGCAAGTAGTAATATACCGTCTTCCTTACCTGCTATATTGAAAGATATAGTTGTAAATCCAACCATGTTGCTAGGCTTAATTTTCGAGCAGCAAAACAGATTAAGAAATGCCGTGAATAAATCTTCTGATTCTGCTACAAATATGCTGCTGCATCCAACAAGCTCAAATTCGGCAACGGGAACAGACTCCACTGTGAGTATTGGTTCATCAATCGCCACTGCTCTTCAAACGTCTGTTGGAATGCTTCCAGTTTCATCACAATCAGCTTCTACGGTAAAATGCTTTAATGAGATTGTTTGTCTTGTCAATCTTTGAATATTCACTTCTCTCTGCGGTGTTATTATCCAATTATAAATTTATTTCTTCCTATTGTTTCTTAAGATTAAATTGAATTTTTAACATTATGATCCTTGATTATGGATGAGCTTTAGATTAAATAATTGATTTGAGAATTTGAAAGTGAATTAAGTGTCATAAAATCCCCTTCAAGCTCATTGTATTTTACATTTTTTTATGTGGTTGACTGAATCAGGCACAAAGCCTTCAAGATGATCATTCAGGAAAGATTCGCATGAAACCCCGTGATCCAAGGCGCATTCTACACACTAATAACTCTGTTCAAAAGAGTGGGAACATAGTGAATGAGCTACACAAAGCCATTGTATCCCCTGTGTCTAACAGCCAGGTAACTGGGAACAATGTCAATACCCAGAAGCTGGAAGGCAGAGTGGACACTAAATTAGTACCTACTCAATCAGGTGCAGCACCTGATATTACTCGGCAATTCACCAAGAATCTGAAAAACATTGCTGATATTATGTCTATTTCCCAAGAATCATCTACTCACTCTACTGCAGCTCAAAGTTTTTCTTCTGCATCTGTCCCCCTTAATATAGATAGAGGGGAGCAGAAATCTGTTGTGTCAAACTCTCAGAACTTGCAAGCTGGCATAGTAGGACCAGCTCAGGAAATATGTGCACCTGGTACCTCCCGATCCCAGAATACATGGGGAGATGTTGAACATCTTTTTGAAGGTTATGATGAGCAGCAGAAGGCTGCTATTCAGAGGGAGAGGGCAAGGAGGATCGAAGAACAGAATAAAATGTTTGCCGCTAGGAAATTGTGTCTTGTATTGGACCTAGATCACACACTACTTAATTCTGCCAAGGTAAAAATTGCATGAAGTTAGTTCTCTTGGATTAAAGTTTGTGTTACTGCATGCTAACATTTTCTCAGTTTGTGGAAGTTGATCCTGTGCATGACGAAATATTGAGAAAAAAAGAAGAACAGGACCGTGAGAAGCCTCACAGACATCTTTTTCGCTTTCCTCATATGGGAATGTGGACTAAACTCAGACCAGGAATCTGGAACTTCTTGGAGAAGGTAACATGAATTCTATTATTTGCTTTAGGCCTGCCATATTACAAGGGCCACATTTGGAATTAAAAGATTCACAGCTTTCCCACATGCTTTATAGGCTAGTAAGCTCTATGAGCTACATCTTTACACTATGGGAAACAAACTATATGCAACAGAAATGGCAAAGGTACTTGATCCAAAGGGAGTTCTGTTTGCTGGAAGAGTTATTTCTAGAGGTGATGATACTGATTCAGTTGATGGCGAGGAGAGGGCTCCCAAAAGCAAAGATTTGGAAGGCGTTTTGGGAATGGAATCAGCAGTTGTAATCATAGATGATTCTGTGAGGGTTTGGCCTCATAACAAACTGAACTTGATAGTGGTGGAAAGGTCTGTCTAACATGGGTTTTGAACTCCTGCAATTCTCTTTTGGTTTTGTATATTGTACCAATGCATCGTCCCTATATTAATTTTTAATATATTGTAGGTATACGTACTTCCCCTGTAGTAGACGTCAGTTTGGATTGCCTGGTCCTTCCCTTCTTGAGATTGATCACGATGAGAGACCTGAAGCTGGAACTCTGGCTTCCTCTTTGGCAGTGAGTTTTTAGTAGTTTTTTTCTCCTGAATTTTGGATGGCTTGTTATTCCAGTTGATAATTTCTTCGCTCCCCTCGTTAGGTTATTGAGAGAATACATCAAAACTTTTTTGCTTCTCAATCCTTAGAAGAAGTTGATGTCAGAAATATACTAGCGTCAGAGCAGAGAAAAATCTTAGCTGGTTGTCGTATAGTATTTAGTAGGGTGTTTCCTGTTGGTGAAGCAAATCCTCACCTTCACCCATTGTGGCAGACAGCTGAACAGTTTGGTGCTGTGTGCACCAACCAGATTGATGAACAAGTTACTCATGTAGTTGCGAATTCCCTGGGGACTGATAAGGTATAGTTTTATGTTCTAAGTCTCTGCGTTATGTTAGTGTCTGTCTACAAAGCATGCATTGTTTTGTTTATTTGTTGTATTAAACTAGTCAACAAAATTAGATTCTGCATTGCTATAGTTCTTCATAATATATCAGAGTAACCCTTGATGGGATAAAAGGGCTATCTAACGATGAAATTGAGTGGAAATGAAATTATTTGCGGTTTAATTCTTAATAGTCCACGGCATGTTTACAGACAACTGATGAAAGACCATTTTACTTGTGCCAGTTAGAAGGCACCGGTTTTCTCTTCTTTTCTGCAGCTACTATAATTTATTTGCTTATTCCCACAATCCCACCAGGATGAACATGATTTAAAATCTTCACTCCTAGTTCTTGTGCATTAAATTTTGAAGCCTGACAAGTGCCACTTTATTTATTTATTTTTCCTTTTTAATTGAGCAGGTGAATTGGGCTCTTTCCACTGGAAGATTTGTTGTCCATCCTGGCTGGTGAGTTTGTCAGAATTTACATTTATGCTAGTCCTTCTGTCCTTTTTTGTTCTTGAATTTGACATGTGCTGCTTCTTTCCCCTTCCCTTATGAAAAACAGGGTGGAAGCATCGGCATTGCTATATAGGAGGGCGAATGAGCAAGATTTTGCCATTAAACCATAAAAAAGAAACCGACTTAATTCTCTTTCATTAACTAAAATTGTGATTAACATAAATCAAGAATCACATTGATTTTGGGGGAGTGAAACCATTAGATCAGAAGTGGTCAGCAGAGATAGTTTTAATTCATGATGACTGTGAATGGAGATGGTGGTTGGCGAGTGTATGTAGTTTTACTAAGATGACTAGCCAGTTGTTGAGGAGTTAAATGGAGGACCCTTGTGATTCATGGGACATAAGGGATCGGTGCTGTAGGCTTGACAGAATTGGTTGACTGGCGTAGGCACTAGGTGAGTTATATTTTGTGGGGTGGCCATTGTGAGTAGTTCCCCTAGAAAATTTTGCCTGAGATGGTAGAGTGTGAAATTTATTTGTTGCTGACAAAATGAAAGTTAAATACCTGAGTCTTAAAGAGTTAAATGTGGAGGAACTTAGCCTGAGGTAAAAGGAGGTAATACAAGGAAGAGATGATAGATCAGTTGAGTCGGGATGTTTGAAAATGGATTCATGGCCGAGCAAAATGAGTTTCTGATAACTGAATTTGTATATCACTGCGTCACTGTAAAAGCATTTGAAGGGTTTAAAGTAAATCACACCATTCACTACTCCCTCCCCCAAAACAACAAAAGCTTTGCAGGGAGGGGGCAAAGGGTAGAAAATGAAAGGAATCATTTATAAGTCTAACCGTGATTTTTAGTCTAAAGCTTTTGCTTGCTATTTCCTTCAATTTATGCGGATTGCGCTGCTTTACAACAATCCAATGAAAATCTTGAAAATTTTGTTAAATTGGCATTCCAATTCAATATTTCATTTAAAGCCCTTGGGGCCAAAATAGTAAAAGAATAAAATTCGTGGTCTGTATATATGCCCCAACAATAAAGATACAGATTCTTGTGCAGTACTGAAAAAGGACCACACAAATTGTACCCTTCTATAAGAATCATGTTGTCCCTGTCTGTTCATTTTTGGCAACATTATTGATCCCTTGTTTGCCCTCTTGGTCAAGCTGGCACCTCATTAAAACTCTGCCTCCCAGTAAACTAAGTATCTATAAACTTCATTTTAATAATAAAATGTTTTTATGTTAACGTTGCAGTGCTGTTTTGCATTTATTTTCTGTTCTTTTATACAATCTTGAAAAATTAATGTAACTGCCCCATAGTGTTTTAAGATGTTATGTTTTTACGTAATTAACATAATGATAAGAGGGTCCTTTATTAGAGTACACTTTCTAAAGAGTCATGCCACTAGATTTTCTTACACTCTTTTTAAACATTTTTAGAAGTAATATGAAGAGAAGAAATTTTTTAAAAAAGTTGCTTTTTTATAAATTAAATTAATTGTGTATAAGTTATTTTTGGACAAAGTAGTATAAGAAAACAATACAAAGAAATTTACCTTAGCTTTATAAGCATTTTTGGAAATTTACTTCCCCTTTGATGTTTTTAATTAATATTATAAATTTTAAAATGATCCAGTTAGTTTAACATTTCTTTTGTCAACTATATTTCATGAAAGTATTTGAAGATACTAAACATATAGTTTTTCATCAAAAAGGAATTAATTGACACATACATCACTTGGGCTATAATTTTTCTTGATCCAAAAAAAAATGGACTATTTGAATCCATTTAATTTTTTTTCATAAAATATAACATATTAAACTTCTGTTATGGGTTTTTCTTTTTCTGTTTTTATGGGTTGGTGGGTTCTTTCTAAGTTAGTTTTTGCTGCTTTGAATATGAGAGTCAGATTTGGACTACACTGAAATGGATAGCATGAGACAAAATTCGGACTTTGTACATAGTCTTCACATCACAGATTTCAAGTTCAGACTTTTTACAAACCCAATAATGTTATGTTCACAAAGAAACCATTTGAACAGAGTCTAGTTAGATGTGCGAGTATATAATAAACATAATAAAATAACACTTGGAGTGGTAAAAAAAATGTATATACATGTAAAACAGATTATGATTTTTTTAAAGTTGTTAATTTTAGTTAGGGATCATGAGTAAGTGTTTTATTTTTTAAGGTACAATCTGTGAGAATAGAAGTCCCACATTGGTGGGAACTTAGTTTGGGATTCATTTTAATGTTATAAAAGGAGTCCAATGTTTCCTTAGGAAATCATCCCAAAGTCTCTCCCTCTCTATTCCTTATACTTTAT
>Ga0214542_1003408_pt1 | contig 32514 bp, 22 predicted proteins | sample CNSS1metaG_FD_160096 | JGI IMG/M metagenome (GOLD analysis project Ga0214542, IMG submission 160096) | Root nodule microbial communities from cowpea collected in UCLA plant growth center, Los Angeles, California, USA - CNSS1 | ecosystem: Host-associated > Plants > Roots > Nodule | place: USA...
TTAGGGAATCAAAAATAACAAACATAAATGAAAGGGATGAAGGATTAGTGAACTTCCTTTCTAAACATGCTTAGTCTTCTTAAGCATGTGCCTTCATCCTTGGTTGGGGTCAATCCTTCATCATTATTGTTGAAGGGTCCGACGGTGATGAACACCCTCCAGGTGACACGGGTTGTTTTAGCTTAATTCTTAGGTTTTCTAGGTTCTGGGCAATCCTTGATCCGTGGAAAGGGTGTTAAAATCATTAATTAAGTAATTGGAAGTGAATAATTATGAAATTTCGAGGTAATAAGAGGAAACTTGATGAGGTTGGCATATTCTCGAATTAGGGTTGAATAAATTGGGATTCTTAAGTGTTAGAATCAACTGCAACTTAAATTGGATTGATAGTGATTCGTTTTATGTTAATTTAACATTGGAGCACAATTAACTGTAGCAAGATTGAGTGATTTTAATCGCAAATGGAGATGGAAGTCGAGTTAGAGGGTTTCGCAGGTGCAAGAATTGCTAGAAATCTCCAGAATTCTATGCACCGCCTGGTGGCACTTGGATGATCGCCAGGTGCTAAGCGACAATCGCAGAATAGTGGAGTGAGCAACAGAATTGGCAACGAGTAGGAAATCCAGTGTGGGGTCAGTTGTGGTAAGGAAAATGTGAAGTTAAGATGTGCTGGCTATAGTGGTAGGAAGGTTAAATAACGCAAAAAGTGATATTAGATAGAATTATAAAATCTAGGTTGAAGTATGAAAGATTGGTATACATATTGATATTGCAGCAAAGTCAAATGAACCAGAGTCTTACTATATAGTAGGATGGAGTATTATTTAGAAGTGCGTGTTGTGGTGCGTACGGACGAGTCCAGTTTGATTGCCCTTCTCAGTATTAAGCTAACGAGTTTGGTAGTTTGGGACGTTACAAATGTTATTTGTATTGGGAACTCCACCTGGCGTTACTGAATGTGGTCCGTAGCATGGTTTCTCGCACGTGCTCTACTAGTTGTGGCTGGTAGGTGTGGCAGTAAGACATCTTGAGATACTCATCATAAGACGTAGAACACGGGTAACATGGTAGTGGCCATGTGATATTAAATCAAAGGATGGAATTCCTTTGGTGTGTTTGTGATATGTGTATATGCTTGTATATATGTTTATTTTATTGTTAGCTCACCCTATCTGCTTGTGTTTGGCAATGATCGTGTACGCGTTACATGTGAGCAGATGATATTATAGGTGGATTTGGTGAGGCATAAAGTCGGAACGGGGCTAGCTTGGGAGATTTTAATCAAAGTTTTTAGGGTTAAGTATGTTTTTAGTCCCCGAACTTTGACTCAAAATTGGAATTTGTCCCTGTCTAAAATTTCAATACATTTTGGTCCCTAAACTTTAGAAATGAATGAATATAGTCCTTTTAACCCAATTATGTTAACTTTTTTTGACGTGTAGAACGCTTTTCATATTAGTATTGAAGCTTTTTACACTGTTTGACACATCCTTAGTTCAATATCTACTGAGAAATATGTTCGAGACTTCAAAAAAAGTTAATGTAATTGAGTTAAAAGGACTATATTCATTCATTTTTAAAGTTTAGGGACAAGTTATATTGAAGTTTCGGATAGGAACGAATTCCAATTTTGGGTCAAAGTTCAGGGGCTAAAAACATACTTAACCCGAGTTTTTATTATGTTTTAGAATCAGTTGTAAACTTTTACATTATGAGATTTTGGTATTTTAATTAAGTTTCAAATTCTGGATTTTGGTATACATGTTGAGTTAATAAATGTTTTAAATTTCTCGCAGTTTTGGGAAATAAGGTTTCATTAATTGACTCGTATTTACTATTTCTTTATTTTTATTATTTAAATTCATAATATCTTGTCCGGATGTTACACACTGAAATGTCACCTGACAGCGCTTAGGCTACACCAAGCGATAGTGTAGTGGCAGGGTGCGTTTGTTATGTGTTTCACATGGCTTGTTGCGAGAGTCTTGGTTTGGGATATGCTTGGATGAATTACGAGCGGGAGGTTCATAATGGAGTTTGAACGCGTAGTGATTATGGGCAGGAGGTCCGTGATGTCAAAAATCTTGTGTGAGAATACAAGTGGGAGGCTCATATTGCATAGCTCCATTTGATTGTTACGAGCGGGAGTTTCATAACGGGATGGTTCCACAGGTGTTTGACTATGAGCGAGAGGTTAGTAGATTTGGACCACGAGCAGGAAGATTTGTGGAACCATATGAAATCCCTAAGACCATGGTGAAGAATAGGTTGATCTGATATAGATCAGGTTGTTTTTTTTAAGCGTTTTGCATGTTTAGAGATGACGACCTTGGCTAGAATATGCTTGGCATTATCACGAGCGGGTATGTTCCTGATTGGTGATGGAATGCGTGATTAATATGAGCAGGGAAGTTTCGTATTTTCGTGCTCACACTTGAGAGTTGTTGCGAACAAGGAGGTTCGTAACTGGATTGATCACACGTGTTGGATTATGAGCAGGGAGGTTTGTAGAAGTACGAATACGAGTGAGGAGGTTCGTGGAGACCACGAGTGCTAGGTTTGTGGAAGCATGAAATATCCTAAAGCCATGGTCAAGTGCGAGTATGACACGAAGGAATAATATAGTTTCATATGGGCTATGGGACGATGATTTCAGGATTCCTTGGGTAACAAGGGTTTAAGAATGTGTATGTGGTTAAGTTGGAAGGCTTTGGGTGAGGGTTATGATATGATTTATTATGCGTGTTTATTTTCATTGAGCTCACCCTTTCTGTTTGTGTTTGACGATGATCGTGTGACTTATCACACGGGAGCACATGATATTGTAGGTGATGTTGTTGATGCATAGGACCGAAATGAGGGTTATCTTTGGGGATTGATTTAAGGAAAAAGATTTCTTTTATCATGTATTTCCATTTATTATGGGTTTGGACTTTGGAAATAGTTAAGTTGAATTATTGATTTTGAATTTAAGAGTGTTTAATAATTTTTTTCCCACGGTTTTTGGAAACTATCATTAATTGAATTTATTTTAAATTATAAATTATTTACTTAAGTAATATCCGTCTAGGATGTTACAGTATACACCTTAGCCATTAGTTCTTTAGTCTGTAACCTCTATATATAATGTAATTGATACAAGCATACAATGGGATTTAAAGCCATGGTGGTTTCTTTAACTTAATTGTGAATTAGTAATTTCAATTTAGACTTGTATTTGGTCTCTTAAGTATCAATTAGCATTACTATTTTTATCTGATTGTACATATTTAACATAGTTCATGGTTTTTATAATTAGGTAACATACTCGTGTTGAAGTTTTATCGGGAAGGTTACAAACATCACCCAATGTTTTTCCTTGGCTAAATTCTTAATTCCTCTGGTCGGTGCTTTTGGGTATTGTGTTTGTAAGGTATACAAAAAGAAACAGAAGCAAAATTCATTTGAGTTTAGGTGATTGAGGAAATTAAATCAATAATTTTGCCTTCTAATCTTTCTATGCTTTAGTAGTAGTTAAGGCAATATTGATGTTTTAGCCAACTTTCGAACAACATGTCTTAATCATCAAGAATATTGTTTTAAATGTTTTCATTTGGCAGAAATATGGTTCCACCATTTTTTTTCTATTCATTCTTAAAGCGCATATGTTCAAAGTTAAGATTTGTCGAGAGCAAGAGACACAATAAATATCCTTATGTGTCTAAATGTTAAATAAATGCACTTTAAAGAATCAATTTGTGTCTTGTTATAAATTTTGAATTTAAAAAAAAATTGATGTACTTAAATCTTTATATTTTTCGAATTTTCTAAGTGTTTTTATTAGCAGAACAATATATATAAGGATATTACAATAATTAGACAATCTTTTGTCGTCTTTTGATCGGCAAAGAAAAATATATATGTATAAATGTGTCCAATCTATGTACAAAATTAGATCCAGCTACAACATTAATGTTCAAAATCAAGAGATTGGCTAAATCTCATGGCCTTTTTTGTTAACGGTTTAATAATTGTCAAGCCAATTATTCTAGGCCAAATGTGAATAGAACCAGATCTCACTTATGGTTTTTGTATTTAGTAACAGATTTTCTGTTTGAGACTTTTTGGACCACATAAAAAAGTTCTCAAATACTTGTTTGGGGCAATAATAATACTTAATTGAATAAGCATGACCATGTGCTTTTGCGGTATCAGTGAAAAATGTTGAGTTGCTAAATCTATTAATGAAAATTAATAGCTTATTAGGAGTAACTATTTCCGTGTTTGAAACTACTTAATTGAATAAGTATGACCGTATGTACAAAATCTTACGAAGAAAAAGAAATAATTGTACTCAGAAAATCACTTACGTCTTTCATTGCTTCTACTACTGTGATCCACATAAACCAATTACAACCTAATTGTAATTACCTTAAGTAGTAACTGCCTTTCAGTTTCACATTTTGTGTACAAAAAAAAATCTGCATCGAGATACTTGTTGGGACACTAGTAATGGTTTTCTTCCAACATGGAATGTCAAGTGAATTATTTAATTTAGTAGGTTTTTTTTATACACGTTAACCAAGCCCATGGCGGTAAAATTTTTAGCTAAATTTATCTTCAGTAGTAACTGTCTTGTTGTTTAAGACTTTTTGTACAAAATAAAGTCTAATTTGTCATACTTGTTTGGGACACCACTAATGTTTTTCTACGACCATGAAATGTCATTGGGTCATTTAGTTCATTACGTTCTAAATTTCATGCACATTAAGCAATCACACAATGATAAATATCTAACTAGAATTATCTTTAGCACTAACTGCTTTTCTGTTTCAGACATTTTGAACAATATAAAATCTAGAGTGAGATTCTTCTCTACAACATCGGTAATAATCAGGTCTTTTAGTTTATTTAGTAAAACAATAACAGTTTTAAAGGAAAAGAATGTCCTACTATGAAATCTAAGAAAGAAGTAATCTTTCACAAAAGAAATCTATGCCCATCTAATTGTTTGCATAATTCAAATATAGAAAAATAATATTTATGAGAATTAATTAAATTTTAAAAAGCAATTACAAAATTAATTATATTTTAAAAATTAATTATAAAATTTTACTATATTGAATACATTATAACATTCATCTCATGATTTCGACTTATAATATACTTTTTGTACAAAGAAAATGTCTATGAAGAAATGATTGAAACAGATAAATTTTCTTTACAAGGTAATATTAGTAGCAATGAAGAAATTTAATAACAATTGAATGGAGTAATGCTTCTTGTAAAATGATTGAAACAAATAAATTTAACAATTTTGAGACAGACCACTTCACTACTCTTAACCTTCCATTACCAACCCTTATCACTTATTATGTTGCCACATGCCTCCCTTCCACTTGTATATACCCAAGAACTTTGATGGTCCAACAGTCCATTTATTTCCTTCACTTCCCCATATTTTCTTTTTCCTTCACATACTTGTAAATTAGGCCTATCAGATGAATTCACATTTCTCTCCAATATATTTGTTTTCCTCTCACTATGAAAAAGTGATATTTCAACAACCTAAAAACGTTACAAAACATAAAAAAACAGGTTCATAAAACTATTGCATTCATTTATATAAATACCAATTGTTTTAAATACAATTAATCATGAAAATTTTACTCCTACACAAATTTTAATTTAAATTGTTGAGTAGGAAGTAAACTTCTTATGTCTCAAGGAATTTTGTAGTATTTTTGGTCGATATAATAGCTCTAACCTAATTATCCAATCACGAAAATAAATATAAGGCTTCTGAAAAACAAAAATGATAGGTATATTATTGTATTGTTTGCTATCAGCCTAGATGTAGACCACACCATAATTAATCATCATATGTTCTTAATTCTATTATGATTAAAACATAAACCCAAATATTTCGTTGACCAACTTGACTAACTAATTGCTAACCTAACTTCCTATAGGATGTCTTTTATCCTTATCAGCATCCAAATCCAGACCATGAGGGTACAATTTCTCAATCTAACTATTGGGTTTGCATCAATATCAAAGTATAGTAAAAATCTACTTGGGTAAACTTTAGGGATGGAAAAACGGACCAACCTGGCCCGTTTCATCCCGACTCGCTAATGGATCAAAAAAAAAACGGGTCAAACCGGATTAGCCCGTCTTATGAAAACGGGTAGAGAAACCACACCCGTCCCGAACTGACCGGGTTCATAGGTTAATGGGCTGACCCGCATCTTTAAAGAAAGAACCGAAAACTCTAATATGCAAAAGGGAATATCAGCAAAATCAAAGCAAGATCTGGAAAACTTGTGCCTAAAACTAGTAGCATTGCGCTACTGGTATGGCACCTGGCGACGCGGGGTGAGTCGCTAGGAGACAGTGGACCAAGACAGTGGTAGTGGCCACTAGAGTAGTGTTGCGCCTGGCGGTCGAGGGTGGTCCCGCCAAGCAAAAGTGGGCTGGCAGGAGCACTAGAAGGCGCTTGGTGCCTAGCGGTATGAGTGGACCCCAAGGCAGTCTAGAACCAAGTTTCGCCTAGCGACGCGAATGGTGCGCCAGGCGGTTTTGGGTGTAGAGTTGGAACGCGAGGAAGTTTCTACATAGGTTTAGATGGAGGTCATGATGCGATGATTTGTTGGGACCCAATTACGAGTGTAACTTGTATTGGGGTAACACGTGACCACTCAAGGTTATAGCATGGTGGTTTTGGAAGTTCAGTGGACTGTGCAAGATCGTGGCTCGTACGGATGGGTTCCGGAAGATTGCCCTCTTCAATGTAATTGATTGAGTTTGGTAGTCTGGGGACAAATACGAACTGTGGTTTGTATTGGGGAACTCCACTTGGTTCCGCGGATCTTGGTCGTGGCAATTTATTCCCGTGTGTGGACTATTAGGTGGTGGCCTATAGTCGGAGGGATGAGTAAACACTCGTGCAGCAAAGATCGATCAGTGTACTCATCAAAGGGTGTAGAATCGAGAGTCGTCCAACAGAAGGTTTGGAAGTGGGGGATTGAGATTTGGGGTGCTAACACGGGTTATGGTTATGAAATGCTTTATTAATTCATGTTGTAATTTTTTTATTGTATTTGAGCTCACCCTATCTGTGTGTGTTTGGCGATGATCATGTAACTTGTTACATGGGAGCAAATGTGGATGTAGGTTAGCACATGGATGCTTAGAGTCGGAGTGGGGCCAGCTGTGGGAGTTTTTATATTAGTTTTCTTCATGGAAGTTGTATGGACTATTTTGTAATGGTTTTTAGTTGTAATAATTGAACACCAAGGATTTAATGTTTTCCGCGTTTTTGGGAAAGTATTTAATAATAAATGCGGATGATTATTAATTTTCTTATTTTAATTTTCATATAAGTAATTTCCGACTAGGACATTACGTCTTAAGCCTGCGATGAGAAAGATGCTTTTGGAGGTAAGTCATCAAATTTGGTGCTTTTTGATCCCTAGTTGCTATGGGGAACAAAGGAGGAAATACAATCGATTCTTCTATTTAATTGTCTTAGCATACACTCATGTATGACTAAGATGTATAAAAATCTGGAAGCAACTTTTTGATGGACTGGTATGAAGACAGATGTGGCAGACTTTGTGGCCTCTTGTGTGGTGTGCCAAAAGGCGAAAATTGAACATCAGAGACTGGGTGGTACGTTGGAGCCTCTAGATATCCCTCAATGGAAATGGGACATCATTTCCATGGACTTTATTACGCATCTACTGAGGTCTGTGAGAGGGCATGACTCAATCTGGGTAATTATAGACAGATTAACGAAATGCGCCCACTTCTTGCTAATTAATCAGAAGATGTCCATGGACAAACTGGCAGAGTTGTATGTTAGAGAGGTGGTTAGGTTGCATGGTGTACCAGCGAGTATAGTGTCAAACCGTGATTTGAGGTTCACGTCAAGGTTCTGGCAGTCACTACAAGTAGCATTGGGCACTCATTTGAGAATGAGCTCAGCCTATCATCCTCAGACAGATGGTCAATCTGAGAGAACTATATAGTCGCTGAAGGATATGCTGAGAACATGCGTGTTGGATCACTTGGGTACATGGAGTGATATGTTACCATATGTGGAATTCACGTACAATAACAGTTATCATTCCAGCATTGGAATGGCACCATACGAGACTTTGTATGGTAGGAGATGCCGAACACCGTTATGTTGGCAGCAGGATGAAGAGTCAGTGGTACTTGGACCAGAATTTTTGCAGCAGACCACTAAGAAAGTGAAGGTGATACAGGATCGGATGCGAGCAACTAAGAGAAGGCAGAAGTCCTATGCGGATAAGAGGAGGAGGTCGCTTGAGTTTGAGGTAGGTGACCATGTATTCCTCAAAGTTATGCCGATAACCGGTATAGGGAGAGCGCTCAAGTCGAGGAAGCTGACTCCTAGGTTGATCAGTCCGTACTAGATTACAAAGAGGATTGGACCAGTAGCATATGCCACCTCACTTGGCAAATTTGCACAATGTCTTCCATGTATCACAGGTTGGGAAGTACATTACAGACCCTACTCATGTACTGGAGGAGGACAATGTCCAAGTGCGTGAGGATCTAACAATTTGAGTTGGACCAGTGAGAATCTTGGATTCTCAAGTCAAGAAACTCAGAGGAAATGAGATCCGCACTGTGAAGGTCCTCTAGGACGAAGTAACGCAAGAGATGACGTCGGAGATGGAAGACCTCATGAAGAAGTTGTATCCACACCTATTTCCTGGTAAGTCCAATTTTCGAGGACGAAAATTCTATAAAGTGGGGGGAATGTAAGACCTGTGAAATTTAATTAATTAATTAATTAAATAATTAATAAATGGGGGTTGCCTTTATGACATTAAATTTTAATTATTGTGACATGAAATAGTACTAGCTCAAGTAGTTGAGAGTACTTGATTGTGTGAAGAGGACTTGGGTTCAAAACCTATGTATGCCATTTATGTGTTATTTAATTGATTTTTATTTTAACAATAAAGTGCTTGATCATGATGAGTGATAATATAATCCTAGAATTATAAGAATTATCACAAAACATGAATTGGTTGAATGGTTGTGTATTGACTTGACATTTACATGGTTATGTGTTAGAACCTTGGCCTATGCAAAATGATTATTTTTTTGCCAAATTTCTTTTTGGCATGAATTTGAAAGGGTAGAGGAACCCTAGCCGTTTGTAAGAAACTAAGAAGGCTGGGAAAATTATTGCAAAACAACCATTGAATGATCTTTATGCCTAGTTTAATGTCAATTTTCGTTTTAGTCATTAGGGATATTAAAACTAGGCTTGAAAGTGGGGGTAAAGGGAAGTTTAGTGAGAGGAAGAAGGTTCTAAGGAGATAATAATTAACTGCACTGGAAATTGGAATTTGAGAGTGAGTTGGAGGTCAAGTGTAGAGGATTGGAAGCAAGCTTGGAAGGACACAAGGGCTGGACTTTTTGTGGTGCATAAGGGCTTGAGAAATTCCAAGACTTAAGCAAGGAAACTAGGTCAGGGGTGTTGAATTCGTATTTTTTTTATCAAATATAATAATTATATGAATTGCATAAATTGCATGGATATTTTACTGTGTTGTTCTGGACTCTGTTCTGAATTTCTGGGAATTTTCCAGAAATCGCCTGGCAGCGTTAAAGATTTGTCAGGCGACGCATGCCATGATGTGAAGGTTTCTGGATTTTTTCCAGAAACCACCTGGTTGCAAGAACGGTCCACCAGGTGACTCATCCTGCATAACCAGTTTTCTGGTTTTCTATGAACAGCCTAGTAGTGATGAGCACCCGTCAGGCGACTTGAGTCAAATTTGACTTGATTTTGGATTTTTCTATGTTCTGGGTTATTCCTGATTGGTGGAAAATGGGCTTTAATCATGGATTGATTAAAGGGAAGGGATTAATGGTGAAATTATAGGGTGATATGAGGAAATTGGGTGATTTTGGTATGAACTTGTTTTAGGGTTGAGTAATTGGGGAATTTTGAATTCAGGGATTGATCATAGTTGGGTTGGACTAGAAATTGTTCATTTTATGTTAAATTGATCAACGATTACAGTGGGTGGGTGTTGGCGTGATAAATTGATGAAGGGTGAGATGGGAAATTTGGGTGTTTAGCATAACTGATGCACCAGAACTAATGCATCAGTTATGATAAACCTTGTGAAATGGATGGATTGTTTAGGATTATGACAGAAAATAGGTACTCTTGGGGTACTGTGAAATGAGTCTATGAGGTGGTAGCACTTAATTGAATCTAATCTTTAGATTGGTTTAGAGAAGCGAATGCTTGTGAATTAGTGAGTCTTCAAAGAGGAATAGGAACATTGGTGAGAAGCCAAACCGGTGAGAATTGATGCAATTATCCTAGTAGATATCACTGCAAGTTTTGATGCTTAGATTGCGGGTTGCAATCTATTCTAGGTGCTTAAAAACCAATACTGCGTGAGTACTGGTGCAGTGCCTGGCGGTGGTGTTTGGCCGCCAAGCGATAGCTACAATCACAATGGGCTCTGGAAGCGCATGGCGCTTGGCGGTGAGGGTGGTTCTGCCAGGTGAAGTTTGCAACGTCAGTGTGCTTCTAGGCGCTTGGCGCCTGGCAGCATGTGTTCCCCGCCAGGCAGTTTGGAAGCATATTTCGCCTAGCGGCTCAACAGCTGCGCTAGGTTATAACACAATGGCAAAAGCTTGGATTGCTTTGGATGTGCGTGATCTACAATGCTTTGATGATATTTTAAAGGTCGGCTTGTTGGATATTCCTTTAGTTGTGGCTCGGAACATGTCCCTTGAGTTGTGGCTCGGTATAGGGGTTAAACACGTGGCATTCCTTGAGTTGTGGCTTGGAATGACATCTCTTGAGTTATGGCTCGGGATGGCATCTCTTGCGTTATGGCTCGAGATGGCTGATGAACATGAGGAACCCTTGAGTTGTGGCTCGGGTTGGCGAGTGTTGCTGGTGTGAGTGTGAGTGTCGTGGCTGGTACGGATGGGTCCAAGTAGATTGCCCTCCTCAATATTAAGCTGACGAGTTTGGTAGTCTTTGGACATTACGAACTATGTTTGTATTGGGAACTCCACCTTGTGTTACAGAGTATGGTACGTAGCAGTTTTTCCGCACGTGTTCTACAAGTTGTGGCTTATAGGTGCGACAGCAAGACATCTCGAGGTAATCATCAAAAGACGTAGATCACGGGTAACATGGTGGTGGCCATGGGGTATGGAATCAAATGATGGAATTCATTTAGTGTGTTTGTATATATATATATATATATATATATATATATATATATATATGTTTTGTATATATGTTTTTTAACTGTTAGCTCACCCTATCTGTTTGTGTTTGGCGATGATCGTGTACGTGGTACACGAGAGCAGATGATATTACAAGTGGATCTGGTGAGGCGTAGAGCCGGAGCGTGGGCTAACTTGAGGAACTAAGTTCAGAGTTTTACTACTTTTATGAAATTAAGGATTTTGTAATCATTTGAATTATTAAACTTGGGCTCTTTATGTTTGAGTTACGAGTTATGGATTTGATATATTTTGTGACGAATTAAAGTTTTAAATTTTTCGGTGTTTTGGGAAATGATATTTCAATAAATGACGTTTATTTATTATCTCTATTTTATTTTATTAAAAACTCGTAATATTCGAGCACCAGGCGCCTTGCGTTCCAGGACCTTCTATTTTGTAGCTCTCGCCTAGCAGTTCAAACCTCACCGCCAGGCGCTACATAGTACACGATTTTACCGGTTTTCTTTCCATACACACTATGATACAATCAGACCATTACAAGTTCCCCACAGTACTGCCATTTATTTAAGTCTCATTCCAATGAATGGTCACCCATACTCCACGAGTCTTACTACTCTTTTTATTCCCATATCTATTTATCAATTCCACCATATCATCCCCTTTGAATTAACCAAAGTCAGCCTATGTTTACCACAATATGCCATAGTCACCTCATCCTGCAGAGATGTTATCACTGTTCAAATCATTCCCTCCATTTCCACCTAATCTCCAGCAACATACAATTCCTTTGGTGGATAATTACACCTCATCCTCAATCTAGACAACTCAACTTAGAGCCTCCAATTTCTAAGTTATATTCCACCACCTAATCACACAAGACTCTAATATAATTAAGCTTCTGTTATTCTGTTTTGGTGCTTTGATTCCTCCAAAACCAATTGTAGATATAACATTCCCACATGGCCTAAAATAATGCATAAATTTCCATTTAACACCCCACCTAGTGTATCACAACTCCACTTTTTATACACAAGTTAATCCAATAGAAATTCCTAAAACCTGCTCTGCCTATCCAACCACTCAATGCCATCTTTGTCGTTCTGTCGCCTAGCGACAAACAAGGTGCCGCCAAGTTGTGCATGCAATTCTGGGTAACCCAGAATCCCCCCTGCACCAGTAGACATTAAAAGTCCCGACATTCCGCATTCTATCAATTTTCAACTAAATACACTACAATCACATGCTTAAGTTAATTTATTAAGCTTCAAATACACGTAATCATATTACTATTTACTATGCAATTTATCACCAATCCTAATCCACCCGAAGTTTAAACCCTAAATTCACACATATATCCATATTCAACCAATTTTTCCTCAAATCACATTGCAATTTTACAATTAATTCCTTCCATCAATCAACCCTCAATTAAACACCTTTTTCCACAGACCAAAAATAGCCCATAACCCCAAAACATCTAAATCGAGCCATTGTGCTCGCGTCGCCTGGTAGGTGTTCATCAATGTAAGACCCTTCATCCAAAACTCAGAAAAACTGGGTGAGCATACATGTGTCGCCTGGCGGGTAGTTCCTACCGTTAGGCGATTCCTCGTAGGAACCCAGAAATACACTAAAAAATACATGAGTCGTGTGGCGGTTACTTGAGACCGTCAAGCGGTTTCTGGAAAATTTCCAAAAATGCAAAAAATCTAGAGAAAATATATGGTAGATAATCGTCATAGATGGATGCATACAACACCCCTAATATGGATTCCTTGCTTAAGATTGAGTAGGTGATAGTTCCTCCTTGACCAACAATGGCTTCCCTTAGCTCTCCCACTCAGCTTCTACGTTGCACTCACTAAACATTGTTTTCCTCAGCAAAAAGAAAGTTATTTTGTGTAGACCAAGGTTCGAACACACAACCATATAATTTCAAAGCAAATGAACAACCAATTCAACCAGTTCGTGTTTCATGATAATTCCTATAAATCTAGGATTATATTATCACTCACCATGTTCAAGCATATTATTATTAAAAATAATAATCAATTAAATAACACACAAATGGCATACATAGGACTCGAACCCAAGTCCTCTCATAATAATCAAGTACTCTCAACCATTTGAGCTAATATAATTTACATCATACAAACTAGCATTAATTGCCACAAAAACCTCCCACTACCCACATTTATTAATTAATTAATTATTTAATTAAATAAATTTCTCGGGTCTTACATCTTGTCTCGTGCTTGTCTAACACTAAGGAGGGATATGGGGTAGCCTGGTGAGGACGACTTCCCACAAACTGGGTGGAGAAGAGGGTGGACATGGTTTCGTAATAGTCTATGGAGTATGATGGAAGGGTTGTGAACCATTCTAGGGTTGGTCCTTTGAGTTTGTAGGAAAGGCCTTGCACAAGACCACATCCTTAGTTATGTACAAGCTGACATGGGTGACATAAATCTTCATGTGCTCGTCAGGGTTCGTGTCTCTGTCATATCGTTCCAAGGTGAATGCCTCCCATTGTCATGGGAGGGGGGTTTCAGTGATACCATCAATGAAGGGATGGCGGCGCTTCTATCTACTTGCTATTTCACAGTAGCCGGCCACAATCGGGGGGTGGTAGTGTGATGGGTGGGGGTGGTGAAGGTGTGAAGGGTGGGGCTATATTCACTTTCCTCTTCACTGGCTTGATAGAGGGGATTTTTGGACTCCACGTGAATCTCCTCCTTGCCTTTCTAAGTAGCATCCATCTCTATCTTCCTTCTCAAGCGAGAGTTCTCCTGCTTCAGTGCGTCCATCTCCTCGACATTACGCTTCTTAAAATCAGTGAATTCCTACTGCATCTTGGCTTGTCCTTCAAGGATAACGGCAAGGTCAATCTGGTTTGTGCCAACATCTTTTGATACTAGCTCAGCATCTTTTAAAACACCAACTTTACTATAGGTTGAAACCATCTTCAAAGATTCTCGGATTGTTTCGGTAAGATATTAATTCTAACCCCACGATGGGCACCAATTGTTCCTACAAGGACAATAATGTGATATCATGAGACTTGAATCTTATCTTACCCCAACCTAGGAATCCCTTGGACGGATACTCTTCCACTTTATTCGGCTTGTCTTCATATGATATTACTGAATAGAACATTTTGGAGGTTACCTGCAAAAAGGACTCCAACGATCAAGACAACGAGAGCTCTCAAAGTCAAATCTCATTTTTCAATATTAATGAATTGTGTACTTTTAATTATTGGGGTCCACCTGTATTTATAGAATATTAATCACAGATTACCTGGCTCATGGGCTAGGCCTTTACTAGACTCATTGGGTCTTCTTTAGGCTTGTGTGGGCCTGATCAGGGCCCAAGTACCATGCCTATAAATTGATTTTGTGTATTTAGCAGTTATTTCCTAAGTTTAGAGTAGGCGGTCCTTACTGGTATGTAATCTTAGGCGCCATGTATGTATTGTTTTTCTATGTAATTGATCATTGATCTATACCAAACAAGATTATAAGTTTATGGCTAGGGTCAGGTACTCAATCTTGCTAGTCCTATCCGCCTAGTATAGTACAGTAACAATGATCCTTGTTAGCTACGAGAATATAAACTCTTACAACAACTTTAACGTAACAAAATATTTGCATAATTCAAAATGTCTACAAATAGAATACTTAGTGTCGTATACTATTAATGTGATATGCATTCACTACTACCTCAATATCTAAGTGTAAGACTAATTAAGGATCTTTAAGATTTATAATTCTCACGATAAAACATAATAGAGCACTAACCTTGATTCATGAGAGATCCTATGAATATGCATTCTTCAAATTTGTATAGTACAGTAACAATGATCCTTGTTAGCTACGAGAATATAAACTCTTACAACAACTTTAACGTAACAAAATATTTGCATAATTCAAAATGTCTACAAATAGAATACTTAGTGTCGTATACTATTAATGTGATATGCATTCACTACTACCTCAATATCTAAGTGTAAGACTAATTAAGGATCTTTAAGATTTATAATTCTCACGATAAAACATAATAGAGCACTAACCTTGATTCATGAGAGATCCTATGAATATGCATTCTTCAAATTTGTAATCTTGTGTGCTCTTCAATCACCGTTTCCCAATCTATCTCTTTGCCTTTCTTTCTCTTCTCACACGTTCTTGATAGGTTACTGTGAAAAAAAACCTTATGGCCAGAGACAGAACCCCAATCCCTTTTAAAAACCAACATCTATCAAGTTGGTTTTTATTTTATCTTTATCTTTATTTTATTTTATTATCACTTCCCATAATAATAACCAATAAGTCTTTAGATTTTATTAAATCACAATTGGGCCCATCATAATATTTCAAATGAGTCACTAATAGAATTAATTCGTCAATTAATTCTAACACTAAGTACTAGATCGTAAAAGTCTTACAAAGAATATAATGAGAGTGTACCTTATATAAGTATTAGACCTTCAAAGTCTTATGAAGAATATAACGAGAGTGTACCATATCAAAGTATTATATTTTAAAAATCTTACAAAGGATATAAGGAGAGAATGTACCATATCTAAGTATTATTAGATCATATAATTCTTACAACAAAGGAAATAACGAGAGTGAACCGTATCAAAAAGATTTATTTTATATCTTTTCTCATGGTCATCTTTATATCTTAGTTAAAATACATTTTTGATCCCAATTTTCATCAAGTTTTGTCAAATAAGTCCTAATTTTGGTGTTGTGTTCAAATAGGTCCCAATTTTTGTTAATTTTGTTCAATTAGATCCTATTCTACTAACATTGTTTAAATCATTAATGGCCATGAACAGTGACTGCCACGTGTCATTTTTTTATTTTTTTGAATTTTTTTTATTTTTTTGAATTTTTTTTTATATTTTTTAAATTTTTTTTTAATTCTTTTAATTGTCCACGTATCAACCCAACAACGTGTCACGTGTCAAAGTCAATGTTTTATATTCAATTTGGTCTCTATATTTGTTACTTTTGTTCAATTTAGTCTCAATTTTTGTTAACATGAACAAATTTGGTCCCTTTTCAAATTGAAACCAAATTTAATTTTTATATTAAAATTCACATTTTTTATTATATATTTTTATATAATATATTCAAATTCACATCATTATAACTTTGATATATAAATTAAATTTGGTCAATTTTAAACAAAATTAAGACTAAATTGAACAAAAATAACAAATATAAGGACCAAATTGAATATAGAACATTGACTTTGACACGTGACACGCTACTAGGTTAACAAGTAAACATTTAATAAAATTAAAAATAATTAAAAAATAAATAAATAAATAAAAAATTCAAAAAAGCCACAAAGTGACACGTGACAGTCAATGTTCATGGCCGTTAATAATTTAAACAGTATTAGCAAAAAAAGACTCAATTGAACAAAATTAACGAAAATTTGAACATATTTGAACACAAAACCAAAATTAGGATTTATTTGACAAAACTTAACGAAAATTAGGACGTAAAAGATATTTTAACCTTATACCTTAAACAAATCTATCTTTTATTTTATTCAAAAGTATTAGTTAAGAAATACTTAAAAAAACAAACGTGACTTATTGAAAACGAACATTTATAATTTTTATTAAAAATTAATGAAATTTTATTTATATATCCTTTCTTTCAAGTGTTATTCTTATATCATAAACAATTTTATCTTTTATTATTGTATAATATATCAGTGAAGAATACTAGAAAAATAAAACTAAACATTTGTTATTTTGTGATAGGTAATGAGACCCCTGAAAGAGTCTAATTGTTGAAAGAAAATGGTGACTTCTTTGATTAGGATTGATAGGATCTATTTAATAATTATGACAAAACTAGTTAAGATCGACAAGTTTATAAAAATTTAAAGTTGTCAACCAGACTCACATGTGTTGAGCTAAAAAAAGATTAGCTAAACCCGACTTATTTATTGGTGAACTAGAAATTTTGCAATCCAACCCGATCCATCATAGGTTGATGATTAGTGGGTTGACTTACTTACAAATTTTTCTTTCGTAATTTATTTTATATATTTATTACATTACATTGAGAGTGGATTGACTTAATTTATTTTTTGTAATAGTGAAATCAAAGTATTCACTAATTCTCAAAATATTATTATAAAGATAATAGTTAAAAATTAAAATATCAACATATATAACTTGACAAACAAATTAATTAAAAATTCAAACTATTCAAATATTATTGAGTAATAATCTAGTTTAAAAATATGAAATAGTAAGCTTATATAATTAAAAGCAATAAATAATTATAACAAAAAAATTTAAAAAATAAATTGTAAAAAAATATTTGTGGGTTAAGTAGGTCATCTCGCCTTCAACCCAGCTCGAACCCATTTAACATGTGGATTAAATAAGTTAAATTCAATTTAACTCAATTTTAAAATATTTGAATTTTTCACCAGTCAACCCGATTCGAACTTGTAAGTTGACTCACGTGTTAAAATTCATTTTTGACATCACAATAAAATTTCAATCTTACTATGACCTATAAAAAAGTAAGCAACATGATGACAAAGTGAGAAGAGAGGTCTTACATTGGGAAAAATTTACATTGATGCTTAATTTTCTCATTATAAAAAGAGCATAATGTTTTCTTAATATGACACCAAAATCTGCTGAAGAGAAAAATAAAGAAAATTAGTTTCTTCTTTAGTATTTTCCTCGTGGTTTTATTTTCTTATTTCTAATAGGTGTTACTTTTTTCTCCTTGAAGTTAGAGAAGGGTACACCGTTACTCTAGTATCCAAAACAATCGTTAAAAAGTCCAGAAAAAAAAAAAATCAACTTCCGATTATATTGACCACTTAGTTTTTAGTAAATAGTCATCTTTTGTATCTAAATAAGAATATTTAAAGCATCTATTACTAAATCTGCTTCCATAAAATGTTACTAGAATGTGATGGATGCCTGCAATTTAAGCTGCTCAAGAGTTTCCAAAAGTTGTTTATGACGGGTCAATCAGCTAGATTAAGAGATAAACAAGGAGCTGGCATGCATATGACAATTCAGCATTTACAAATTCTGCAATACTGATAAACTAAATCACAACAAACTTTCACAGATCCACAGCTAATGAAACAGATAGATGAGTTTCTTTACTCGGTTTAACAATTTAGGAAAAGACAATGAACTAAAAATACATCCTGGGGTGCTAACCAATATTTCACTACTACTTAAATCTCAACGTTTACCTCTGGTTCCACAATATCTTTTCAGAATTGATCATCAAACTTCAAAGACAACATAAATATTTCAAAAGGATGTAATGAAGAAATGCTAAATGGATACAAACAAAAACAACAGAGCACATTGAACAGTCACAGTCGCCAGAGAACTTCTACAACAATATAACCAGGATTCGGAACTAATCTAGTATATCATACATGGCCATTTACAATATATACACATAACCAAAACAGAAACATTAATGGAATAGTAATATGACTATATGACAGTTGATTTTCTTTTAATGGAAAATTCTTAGAAAAGTACAAGCATTTGGCCAAAAGGTATTAGTACAAAGCCACATGGAAGAAATCTACATTAAAATGGCTTCCTAACTGAGCATTGAGATTCTACCAATTGGGTCAGCATCCAAAATTGAGTTGTTTATCCTGCTGTCTGTATCATCCACAATGAATATTGTCTCCGTGAGGATTGATCAAAAACTTACCTCAATGGGTCCTGATATCCTGAAGATAGCGCCCAATTTGCTGAGCACCAATATATAGCACGTCGGCAAAAAGAAACACTCCAATCTGTGCCACAAATGTCAAACTCGTGAACGTAAAGATTTAGAAATAAAATATACAAGTGAAGGTCCACAACGGGTAAAATACCAGGCGTGCAGAAAACACTAATCTATATCCCCAGCCTTCCTTGGCTGCAGCTGCTCTTTGTTGATCAGTCCAACTAGAAATAATTATTAAGTCAGAAATTTGCAATCATATCCTAATTTTTTGAATATATAAAAGAACATTTGAAGGCTGCAAATTGCAATCAAAATGATATAAAAATATCATGCAATTATATCCAACAAGCAATGAACATTCAGCTACATATGAGTCTTCATCAACTAGAGACTAGATCGTGACTCAAATCTGCATGGAACTACTCTCTACTGATATAGAAGCTTGAAATTTAAAGATTTGATACTTTCAAGTTTGAAGATTTGATGAGTCTAATCAAATATGCTATGTTGATGGATTATGCAAGTGTTGTGGTTTAAATACGTCGTAATTGGTTTCTTTATTTTTGATCCTGCTTTGGTTAAGTAATTCGTTTGGGAGTATTTTAGCTTGTTAGAAATGTTAAGTTCTGTTTTAATGGATTAAAAAAATCTTTTAATATGATAAAATGTTCTTAGATTTATTGAGTTTGTCAGAAAGAACATTCTAATAAATTACGGATGCAAAATAATTGATTAAAACTACTTAAAGATTTCACAGTTTGATAGTCTCACTGTTTATTTTAGTCAATTAAAATTTATTTTAATATGTTAAAAACTCGTTTTAATTGATTAAAGATTTGCAGCAAGAGATTGCCTTCTGTTTTGTTGAATATAGAGAAAATAGGGTCTGAGATTAATCTTCCTTGTGTAGAAAATACATATAGGGATTGTATTTATAATAAAGAACATATGGACTAAGCCCAAAATACATATGAAAACTAATAACAGTAGAAACAGAAAATAAGATATTAACGATATCTTAACACTCTCCCTCAAGCTGGTGCATACAAATCGTATGTACCAAGCTTGTTACAAATATAACCAATTCTCGATCCTCGTAAAGACTTATTGAAAATATTTGTTAACTAATCACTTGAGTTAACAAACTTAGTCTTGATGTCTCCAGACATAATCTTTACTCGAATGAAATGACAATCAATCTCAATGTATTTATTCCTCTCATGAAAGACAGCATTAGAACTAATATGAAGAGCAGCTTGATTGTCACATATAAGTGTTATTTGATTAACGTCTCCAAACTGTAACTCTTTCAACAACTACTTAAGCCAAACAAGCTCACAAGTGACTAAAGCTATGGCTCTATATTTTGCTTATGCACTAGACCTTGTCACAATACTTTGTTTCTTGCTTTTCCAAGAGATCAAGTTACCTCCAATGGAGACACAATATTCGGATGTAGACCTTCTATCAGCAAGAGATCCTGCCCAATCAGTATTTGAATAACAAACAACTCTTGTATGCTTATTACAACCATATATCAACCCTTTTCCAGGAGATCCTTTAATGTACTTCAATATACGAATGACTGCATTCCAATGATCTTTGCACGGAGAGTTAAGAAATTGGCTTACCACACTGACTGCAAAGCAAATGTTAGGATAAGTAACTGTAAGATAATTCAATTTCCCAACTAATCTTCTATTTCGGGATTTGCATAGGTTTCGCCTGATTTGGTAGAAGTTTAGTATATGGATCCATGGGTGTGTCAACAGATTTTGAATTCATCAACCCAGTTTCTTCAAAAATATCTAGTGCATACTTCCTTTGAGAAATTACAATACCATCTTTGTCGAACTGTGTCACCTCAATACCCAAGAAATATCTAAGTTTTTCAAGATCTTTGGTCTAAAAATGATCACAAAAATGTTGTTTCATCTGAGAGATGCCATGGTTATCATTACTAGTAAGAACGATGTCATCAACATACACTATCAAGTAAACACACCCAGCACTTGAGTGACGATAAAAAACTGAATGATCTGCCTCACACCGAGTCATACCAAATTGTTGAACAACATTGCTAAATTTTCCAAACCAGGCCCTTGGAGTCTGTTTTAGGCCATATAAAGATTTACGAAGACGCAATACCAACCCAGAAGACTCCCCCTGAGCAACAAACCCAGGAGGTTCCTCCATATAAATCTCTTCTTGCAAATCACCATTAAGGAATGTGTTTTTAACATCCAGTTGATAAAGAGGCCACTTTTGAAGAGTCGTCATGGCAATAAATAGACGAATAGAAGCCATCTTCGCAACTCGAGAAAAAGTATCACCATAATCCAACCCAAAGATTTGGGTGTAACCTTTGGCCACAAGACGTGCTTTGAGACGATCAACACCCACCGGCAACCAACAACAGATTTCCCAGACAGTAATGGGACAAGCTCCCAAGTTCCACTATTATGAAGAGCACTCAGTTCATCGAGCATGGCCTGACGCCAACCATGATGGGCTAAGGTATCACGAACAGAGTTTGGAATGGTGACAGAAGAAATAGACGAAAGACAGGCATAAAACGGTGAAGACAATCTATGGTAACTTAAAGCAATATAATGAGGAAAGTGATTACGTGAAGAACGGATACCTTTTCTGAGGGCGATTGGAAGGTCACTCGATGGAAGGGAAGACTCAGTTGTCGGATCCGGAGGAGACTCAGTTGTCGGATCCGGAGGAGACTCAGTTGTCGGATCCGGAGGAGACTCAGTTGTCGGATCTGGAGGAGACACAGTAGTTGACACTTGAGATGAGTCATTCGCTGGTTGTTGAGGATAATGGCGGCAACTATAAACTTGAAGAGGTGGTGGAGCAGAAACTAACGACGTACAAGGCACACTTGGAAGATCACATATCATAGAATATTGACAGGACTAGAAAATCGACGGTATTAGATGGAGACTCAGTGGAATGAGAAGAACTTTTATAGTAAAGGGAAGACTCATTGAATGTGACATTTGCACAAACAAAATAACGGTTAAGAGAAGGAGAAAAACACTTGTATCCTTTTTGGGATCGCGTCAACCCTAAAAAAACACATTTGTGTGATCGAAGAGACAATTTATCAAGCCCAGGACTAAAATTGTGCACAAAACATGTATACCCCAAAACCTTGAGAGGTAAAGGATGAAGAGGTTCATGAGGAAATAAAATGGAATTAGATATTTTATTATTTAAAACAGAAGGCATACAATTAATAAGATAACAGGCAGTAAGAACAACATCACCCCAAAAAGATTGAGGAACCTCACCATGAATTAAAAGAGTGTGAATGGTTTCAATAAGATGTCTATTTTTCTGTTCAGCCACCCCATTTTGTTGAGGTGTATATGAACAAGAAGTTTGATGCAGAATGTCATGCGAAGCCATAAATTATTTAAAAGAATTGGAATGATATTCACGACCATCATGACTTCACAAAATTTTAATAGGAACACCAAATTGAGTTTGAATTTCATTAAAAAAGGATTGAAAGATATGAAATACTTCAGAACAACTCTTCATTAAAAATAATCAAGTGCATCGTGAATAATCATCAATAAAAGTAACAAAGTATTGAAAACCTAGACTAGATGCAACACGACTAAGTCCCCAAATGTCAAAATGAACTAAGGCAAAAGGGGACGAAGCACTGTATGTGACACTACGAGGAAAAGAACTATGACTATGCTTGCCTAACTAACATGACTCACACACCAACTTGGACAACTTGGAGAAGCCAAGAACAAGCTGTTGTAACTTGACAAGACTAGGATGACCTAACTAAGCATGAAGAAGAAGAGATGGAGACTCCATAACTATGCCAACATGAGAAGAGCGGCGGAGATAATAAAGACCATGAGACTCACATCCGGAGCCAATCACCTGTCTCGAACTCTGGTCTTATAAACAAACAAAAGATTGGGTAAAGGAAATAACAAAAACAAGAGATTGAGTTAGACAACTAATGGATAATAAGTTAAAAGGAGACTTAGGGACATAAAGAACATTATCAATGAATAAAAAGAGAAAATGATCGCCAGTTCCAACACCATTAGTTAAAACACAAGACCCATTAGCCATTCTAACAGAGGGTAAATTATCTGGAGAGGACAAAGAGGAAAACACAGATTTGTTACTAGTAATGTGATCGGTGGCACTTGAGTCGAACACCCAAGGACCAAAAGACAAAGATTGAGTCAGACTAGCAAAAGATGTACTCGTGTGGGCAACAAAAGTCATGGAACTAGATAGCTTACGATCCTCACTCCATTTGAGAAATTCATTGAAGAGAGCAGATTTGTCGGTGGCGAAAACAGATGAATGAGGATTCGCAGAAGATGGTTCTGACAGAGGATCAGTGTGCGCAACAGCAGCAGATCGAGGAGGACAACCACGTAAGGCATAACACCAATCAATTTTGTGGTCGAACTTGCCACAATGATCACACTTGTGATGCCCTTTCTCCGGCACAGTGAGATACCAAAGCAGAGGAATCATTGGCATGAAAAGGTAGATCAACGGAAGGTTGACAAGGCACACACAAAAGGGTGGAAAAGGTAGAGGTAAAATTGGGTATAACAGTAGAACCTAAAATATGATCACGGACATGGGAATATTTTTCAGCAAGCCCGTGTAACATCACAACCATGAAGAACTATGATCGTTGCTCGATTTCTTCAGCAGGAGTAGAGGTAGGAGGTAATACTTCATTAAATTCATGAAAAAGATCAGTCACCTTACTGCCACAGGGTCCTACGTACGAGAAGCAACAACATTAAGCAGGTCGTGACAGACACCATATAGACGTTGAGTGTTATTGGTGTATAGTAATTTGGCTTGTTCCCAGACTTCATAAGATGTGTCGTAGGCACGAAACAATGGTTTCAAAGAAGCGTGAATCGTATTCTTGAGAACCATGCATAAGTGAGCATCAATTCTACTTTGAGGGTAAGATGATCAAGATACTCCTGACTCTCAAGCCAAAGTTTAATGTCGGACGCCCATGTCGAATAATTCTTGCCATCTCACTAATCAATGGGCAAGTGCACATTAATATTTGGAGGAAAAACGGATGAATCAGACATGGAGGCGACAGAAGTGGACGAAGTAGTGGAAGATAGTTTAAACCTAACTCAACCCCACAAAACCGGCTAGTAAGGTGAGGATTGCACCTACTTATATATTGTGAATTGACCTTATCTCTAGTCGATATGGGACTTCCAACACACCCCCTCACGCCGAGGTATATTCATCTCGTGCGTGGAACTAGAAATTAGTGGGTGATCCGTTAACGGCCCGATAGCTGGCGGAACAGAATGTCCAAAAATTCTCGCTTGGATAGGCTCTAACCTGGCTCTAATACCATGTTGAATATAGAGAAAATAGGGTTTGAGATTAATCTCCCTTGTGTAGAAAATACACATAGGGGTTGTATTTATAATCAAGAAAATATGGGCTAAGCCCAAAACACATTTGAAGTCTAATAACAGTAGAAACAGAAAATAAGATATTAATGATATCTTAACATGTTTTAATGGATTAAAACAAATTTTTAATCGATTAAAACTGACAGTTTTGTATTAGAGCTATCTTAATCAATCTTTAGTCAATCAAATAAATATTGGAAAAAGTTCTAAATCATTTTTAAACATAGAGACAAACTCTACAAGCTAGAAAAACACTTCTTGTAGTTACTTTTACTAAATCAGTTACTTCAGCATAATTGATTGAGCAGATGCAAATCACACTGTGATCACCTTTGTACCTTTTTCTTCTCATCTTGTGCTACAACCTGTCCAAATGATCTTGTTCCCTTTTCTAATTTCTCTAGTCTATTTGATCTTGACTAGGGTTGTCAAAGGTATTGTTTGTGATAGGATTTCACAAGTGACAATAGAAAACCTTATAAGGTTCAAGATCTTGTTGTATACATTGTATTTTCTTGTTTTCTTAAGGTGTTCTTGAAAAACTAGAAAATAATGTGGACTTGTCTAATCAAGGTGGTTAGGAAACTAGATGTAGCTCTTGTGATAGAATGAACCAGTATAAATTTTGGTACTATTCTTTTCTCTCATACCTTTTCTATTGATATTACACATACTTGACATTATTGGAACTATAAAAGCCTTAATAATGCATCTCAAATATGTGTAAAACTTGTTTTACAACCTTGATCAAACTGCTCTAGTAAAAATTACCTCTCTCATTGCATAAATCCTCCATAGTCCCCCTCCCACCTCTTGAACTCAGCCTACAATTCTAACATTCTCTTGATGTTAAAATTTTTACTGTGATGCAACAAGGAAATTAGGCTACATAGCTTTGTGTTGCCATTTCCAGCAAACATTGCTAGAATCATTTATGATGAATTCTAGGCAATCTAGAAATACAAAACGCATTTCCCTTATCTCTTCCGTTTCTACACTAAGGATCAAGGGAAGCCAAACTTGAGAGAAAACATTTTCAAGTTTAGCTCAATTTTTTTTAAAAACTAGTTATCAATTGCTAGACAACAAAACATAAAACTTTTTATCTTTCATGGAACTTCTATATGCATCACCAGTAATGTAATTTTTTTTCAAAGTCACTGTTTAAAATCCTGGATGACAAGGTGTAGCAACTAGTTCCAAAAACACTAAAGCAGATACAAGGGACAACTAATATTTCAAAAAGAAATTATAGTTTATGTTAGAAGTCCCACATTGACAAGAGATAAAGGTAATTTATAGTATATATATGGGTGCAAACCTCATCTTACAAGTCGGTTTTGTAGAATTGAATTCAACTTAAAGTTCTTAAAATGGTATCAGAGTCATTGTTAGAGTCTATCCTAACAAAATTTCTTGGGTCTGTTATTCCATCCGTTATCAAACCACCCAATAATGTCTAGTCTCACGCACGAGATGTATATACCTTAGTGTGTGAGGGGGTTGTGCTAGATGTCCCACATTGACTAGAGATAATACCAATTTATAATATATATATATATATATATATATATGGGTGCAAAACTCACCTTATAAGTCAGTTTTGTGAAGTTGAGTTAGACTTAAAGTCCATTTCTTAACCGTTTATATAATATATACATAAATGCTAAAAAATGACAAAAGTTTCTCAAATTTTCTAACATTTATAATTAACAATAAGAAGACATAGTCATAAACAAACCATACAAGTTGTTGGAAGTCCTACATCGACTAGAGATAAGACGATTTTATAATATATAAGTGGGGTGTAAACCTCACCTTACAAGTCGGTTTTGAAGGGTTGAGTTAGGCTTAAAAACTCACTTCTAACATGGTATCAGAGCCATTGTTTAAAAAAAAAATCTATCTTAGCGAGATTTCTTGGACATTCTTTTCGACCTGCTATCGGGCCGCTAAATGGACCACCCATTAATTTCTAGTCCAATGCACGAGATGTATATACCTCGGCGTGAAGGGGTGTGTTGGAAGTCCAATATCGACTAGAGATAAGACAATTTCATAGTTTATAAGTGGGGTGCAAACGTCACCTTACAAGCCGGTTTTGTGACGTTGAGTTAGGCTTAAAAACCCACTTCTAACACCAGTAAAGATCAATAAGAGTCAAATACAAGTTTCCTAGATTGAATCATCTGTGTCATCATCTTCTAAACCTAACCCGAGTATTTTTTATCTTATCATTACTATTAAATCTATGGATTTCAATTTTGGAAATTAAAATCCCAAAGATGGCCCTCCAAAAGAAGTTCTAATGCCTTATGTTCTAAGATATTTTGGGATCAACAAATAGTGACACTATAGCTCGCTACGGTCACTACCAAATCACTCTCCTACAGCATCCCCTGTAGCAAGTAGGGGTGCTCTATAAGCTTACACCAACATTGCATGCAATTAAAAAGCCTGGTCCAAGTCATACATCGAACCATGATAAGGTGGATTTAGAATAAAGATTTTGTACTACTGTTTCCAATCAATTATAAATTAGTAAGCATGATAGGTCTAGGTATTACTCAAGCTGACAAAAACCAGAAAAAAGGTAAAGTAGAGAATTCTCTCCTTGGCCTCACACCCACAATTACCAAAAGATTGCTTATTACATTCACCCTTACCAACTCAAATAGGAAAAACCCCTGAACTATGAATGATGTTTTTGTTATGGCTAATTCAAAATGAGCTAAGAAGAAGTAAACAAGAAAGCCAACTCAAAATAATATTGATGATTGTCCATCCGATGAAGAGTAGACTAAGGAAGGTGAGCATTAGCAGAATAAAGCATTGGATTTAGATGAAAACTTGGTTCAGGCCCAAGTTGAGGAGGATGAAAGTTACATCAGCATGATTTACGCATCGCTGATTTGAATGGTGAAGGAGATGGAAATGATGGAAGGTCTCTATGCAGATTGTGAATTTAACTTACAAAATTATTTGGTCTAGATGGAGTGTTATGTTGTTACTGTTTTTGTAGTTAGGAAGGAGTTACTCCTATGTAACTAGGATGTGGTGTTAAATGATGTACTATTTTATATATTATGAAGTTCAGTTATGAATTTTGAGTGAGATATAATGGTTTTGTGTGTGAATATACAAATTTTATAAAATTTGTAAGATCTTATAATCCGTGTTACAATCTTCCAATTTAAGACCCATATTTCCCTTTATGATCTTCAATAAGATCTCAATTTTAACTACCATGTCAACCGTTACCACACTCAGCATAACAGACTTGTTCTTGTCAGTGTCCTTTTTGCCCCTCCTTAGAAATATTTCAAAGGTCTATGCTGTTGAAGCCCGTCAAAGTATATATAATATTTTAATGTGGCAAGACTTCATTGTAAAAACATTGCTAACAGTATAGATAATAAAATAACTTTTGTTATCCAATAGAGATAACTTCAAATTGACAAGACCAAATAGATTTCGTCAACAATATTATCACATGCATTAAGCCTGAAAAAGGAGAGAGACTAAATAGTCACCCAAGGAATTCTGACACGCCACCAATTCCAGCAAATTTGAGAGGTGATGGGCCCTCTACAATGAGATCCTGCTGCAAATTAAATTAGGTAAAAAAAGGAATGAGCACACCAGATTAGCCAATTTTCTTTCCCTGGTAAAGTAAAGTAAATCAAATACAAATTCCACAAAATTTAAATAGGAAAACATGCCTCTTCTTCAGCAGCTTCAAATCCTCCTTGAACCCAAAACAGATTTTTGTAGCCAGCATTATACAGTAGTTCACAAGCAGCAAGTGATCTAGCCAGAAAATGAGATTCAATCAACTACAAGAAAACTTTGCTGTTTGTTTGATACTAGTTAAACGACAGATAGTTTCCTCCATGCACCAAAATTTTAGGAGCCAAAGATTGGAAAACTATAATAGGATAGGATTAAAAATGCCAGAGGAAGTATCAAATACATTTTAACCAAACAGATAATCAGAATCAGAAATAACCAAATTGAGGGTGCAATCAATCAATCGAGTGTATAAATCTCACCTCAGTCCCTTCTGGCATGCAACAATTAATTCAGAATCTTTGGGGAACTTTTCTGCAACTTTGGTTAAGAACTGGCTGTTGTAGAGAGGAAAAAAATGAATTATAAACTCATGTACATGGACAACAAATCAGAAGAGAAAATTATAGTTTATGATACCTGTCATAAGATAGTGTAGGCATGCCACTCCACCAACCTCCTGTTCAACACAACAGAAGTAATATGTAGTACATTTCTAATGAAATGTTCCAAATTATTTTACAAATTAAAAAAGTCTAACAAAAAGTTAATAACGAAAGTATCAGCATGGGATTTTAAATACCCATAACAAAATTTGTGACTTTTCTGGGAACGGTTCCAAAATCTAGCTTATTATCAACATCAAATATTGGAATCCAGGTTGAAGCTCTAACCCAGGCCTTCAAAACACACAAAAAGAACATGCAAAGATCACAACAATGAAGTGAAAATATAGGCTAAAGAGTCAGATTACTTATTTGCAATAAGAAAAAAAATTAGTATAATGAACAAAGTTAAACTCATAGGGAAATCCATCTGATGCTTTCTTTACAGCTACATAAGATCAATTACCATCATGGTAATTAGCTTCAATGATGTCTGACCACAGCAATAACGTGTTTGAAATGTCAAATTGTTCCACTTATATTCCCCTACTATGATGCATTGGCTAAAAGGTAAACAAAAGCAACACCTGAATTCAAAGACAAACCTTGTTGCGCTCATTGGAGGGACGGACATCAAGAAGGGGCTTGCCTGAAAGCTGAACTGCGTACCCAGCTTCCCTTGGGGTAAGAACTTTAACTTTTCCATCTCTGATCTACAAAAACAAGCAAGCAAACCGCAAGAAAAATTTACAGGGTCCACCCTATATTTTAATCAACACCATGGTCATAAAGGGGTTTATCATACAAGAACAAGATATCTTATCAATTATCATTCTGTTTTACTGTTGAGAAATCCCAAACAATGAACAACAAACAAGATTGTGAAAAATTCAATTCCACTCTAATCTCCTCATTAGTCATCCGTCCACAGGCATTTTGCTTATAAGGTTTTACATTTCACAGTGGCTTGGTCGTAATTCTTAGCATTGCGAACAAATGCAGCTACAATTGCGGCTATCATGAAAAAAGGAAAAAGCTTATGAAATTGAAAAATACCAGAGCTTCCCATCTCTTTCTGGCAGCAGCCATATCCCTCATTTGCTTCAATTCATAATCCTCACTCTCGGCTTGTACACGAACGACCCTCTTTCTCTGCAAAGAGAAACACAGTTATCATGATTCCACTTGGGACCCAGAAAGCAAAATATGCAGAAAACTTCAATAGAATTGAATGAATGAATACCAAAGTGAGGGTTCTTGAAGTCAAAGAAGGATTGAGTTGTAAGGAAGAAGAGAGTGGAGCATAATTAGAAGAAGCAGTGAGAGAAATGTGGTTATTTGTGAGAGTGTTTATGGGAAGAAGGGATAGTGCCTCCATTAGAGCTCAGAAGGACGAAACAAGCTCCGATTCTTGTAATTCCCTATCTTCTGTAATCTGAATCATACCCTACCTTCTTCTTACTCACCTCATCTTCATCCATGTTCCTTAAAACAGTAATTTTTGTTTTTAATTTAATGAACCTCTTTTTTTTTAATAAACACTTTCATTAACTTCAATTGAACACTTTGCTTCAAAATCAAAACTTTAATATTTAATATTATTACTTGGAACATGATAGTGACTCTCTTTTTGAAAAACATATAATATGAGAGTCACTTTAGTCTGTTATGTTATAAGACAATTTATAAATAGTTTTATGATTTTTACAATTTAGTTTTTCGTTAATTTATATTTTTACAATCTATTTTATGGTGGAATCCATATGGTAGAAACTTTTGGGTTAGGAATATATAAGTCTATGAGAAACCTACGTGTTCATCTTTTTTTTATTATTTTATACAACTTTTTTGGGTGATTTTCTATTCTCTTAACAGACGGGTCATTGGGGGAATGATTTAAAAATGTGTCTTTTAGGAGTATTCTAAATATGGATAGAAGCTATATTGATTGTCTTGTATCGTGATTTGTGGATAAATTTTTTTGATTCATATGTTCTTTTATATTTTTAAGCATAATGCTTGAACAAACATGTAGATTAAAAGAATTTATTCGAGAAGAAATTGAAATTTGCATTATTAATTTTATCTTCTTGTCGAATATTTGAATTTTGGAAAATATTCGATTTACTACGCATTTTGACTACTACCGTTTCTTATTCTCTGACATGGAAAATAAGTTTCAAATTTTTTTTTCTTACAAAAGAGGTTGTGACACGTGATTAAAGGATAAGTTAAAGTTTTAATTTTTTTTCAAGTGGTGGAAGTGAAAAAAAAGAGACCAAAAGTGTTTTGGAAAAAGTTCACTCCCAAATTCTCGTAGACCATTCATATTGGTGTTGGAATCCTTCCGACCTGCGAAATCTACATTTTTCTCCCGGCGAAAGCCAAGGTGCTGGTCATCTTTTTCGGTAAATGTCCATGTAATGTATCAAGGATCACCGGTTAATGCAACCACTCTTATCATACATGTGAGGTGGCACTTATGGGCCCATTATTCCACACCAATTTTTCTTACAACTAAATATACCTTTTATACATGTTATTAAGGTCTTTCAGGACACTATAAATGTTTTAGTTGTGGACTTTTTTACAACAGAGTAATGATAAAACTGTTGTGCAAAAAGTTCAAGGTAGGTTACTACTTAATAAGTCAATAGTGGTCACAAAATATTCCAATCAGAATTAATATATATATATATATATATATATATATATGTGAGCTCGATTTTGTGGACCAATTATCTAGCAGAAATATTTATTAGATTCAATATACTTGCACACATGCTTTCGTAGTGGGGGTGAAGATTTTTCAAGGAAAACGACCGACACAATTGATTTTGCAAGGAGGAAAGTTGGATTTTGCAGGCACGGTGGAGAAGTTGGAAGGATTCCAACACAAGTATGAATGGTCCGCGAGTGGTTTTTTTCCAAAACCACCTTTGGTCTTCTTCTTTTTTCACTTTCACCACTTCAAAATGTTAACTTTTATTAACTTATCCTTCAATCATGTGCCATTGTCTCTTTTGCAAGTAAAATAAAATTAAAAATCATTTTTCACGTCAGGAGTAAGGCAGTAGTAAAAAATGCGTAATCCTTGAATTTTATACCAATTACCTTAAATTTCGTTAAGACTCTTTTTTATGCGGTAAAAGACTTTTTCTTGAGATAATACTTAATTTTTTTCTATAGTTATTGTTTTAATCTTAATTTTAAATTATACTTACATCTTTTTCTAATTATTTATAGTTCAAATTCAATTATTAGTTTCATCTTTTTTAATTTTATATTGTCATTGTTTTTTAGAGAAAATAATTTAAATTTAAATTCAAATTATCATTGAAGTAAATTTTCTTGGTATTTACTATAGCTATCAATACAGCTTACCCACCCCAGTCTGGCCCGACCCATCACAAGTTGGTTAGTGAGTGAGTCAACCCAACCCGACTCACTTATCACTACTGCATTTACTAGCTATGGTAACATGGGTTTGTTACATTTACTAAAAAGTATTACTGTATATATACTATGGTAACATTTTCTTAAAAATGTTACTGCAAATAATATTAAAGTAATATTGTAACATTTTTAAAAATGTTACCGTATGTCATTATATATATATATATATATTTTACTTTCAATAACATTTTTTTATTATAATTATTAAAAGCGTAACCACAAAACAATGATTTTAATAAAAATAAAATAAAATTTTTAATTTCTCCTTTTTACTTTACTCTCAACGTAAACCTAACCTAATTTTCTAAGTCTATCATCCCATTCCCCTTCCAACCCCATTTGAACCATGGTGCATCACACAAGCGTTCCAACCCTCAAGCCTCCATTCGAAATCACCTCTATGTCCATTAA
>Ga0214542_1003409_pt1 | contig 32507 bp, 24 predicted proteins | sample CNSS1metaG_FD_160096 | JGI IMG/M metagenome (GOLD analysis project Ga0214542, IMG submission 160096) | Root nodule microbial communities from cowpea collected in UCLA plant growth center, Los Angeles, California, USA - CNSS1 | ecosystem: Host-associated > Plants > Roots > Nodule | place: USA...
TATAAAAATTAAATTTGGTTTTAATTTGGAGAGGGACCAAATTGGTTAATGTTAACAAAAATTGGGACCTAATTGAACAAAAATAACAAATATAGGGACCAAATTGAATTTAGAACATTGACTTTAACACGTGGCACGCTATTGGGTTGACACGTGGACATTTAAAAAAATTTTAAAAATTTAAAAAAAATAAAAAAAAAATTCAAAAAAGCCACGAAGTGACACGTGGCACATTCCTAGGTTGACACGTGTACATTTAAAAAAAATTAAAATTTAAAAATATTTAAAAAAAATAAAAAAAATAAAAATAAAAATAAAAAATTCAAAAAAATCACGAAGTGACACGTGGTAGTCACTGTTCATGGCCGTTAATGATTTAAACGGTGTTAGCAAAAAAGGACCCAATTGAACAAAATTGACGAAAATTGGGACCTATTTGAACACAAAACCAAAATTAGGACTTATTTGAAAAAACTTGACGAAAATTGGAACCAAAAAGGTATTTTAACATAATAAAAAGTAAAAAATAACTAACGTGAAAATGTTTTCTATATTAATATATAATTTAATATTATTTTATTAATAATTAGAACACATGTAATATTTTCTTTATCTTATTGTAATTGCAATAATAGCAATATGTTTCATGGAAACGTTAATGTATGGTTTGTTTTATGGTTGGAATTTCGAATATTATCAACAAATTCAATTTTAATAAAAAAAATAAAGATATAGAATGATGTGTTGATGATGAAAGACAATAAGATGACATATGTACAAATATGATCGAATAACATTATCAAGGTGAAAAATGATTAGATAAATATTAAGACTTTAAATTCTTACAAGTAACAAGACGAGCTCAAATGTTCTTAAAAAAAACAAAGTTATAGGTCATTCACAATGTAAAAATAAAGAAGAAGATAAATTAAATGTACTAATAAAAATACTTCATATCAATTAAACTAGAACCGTCCTGGTAACACAATTTTTACATGAGTTGATATATTAATTGTTATAAAAATTATGTTACTACATGAAACTAAGTCAACCAACTTAAAATATTTTTCCTAAATTAAAAAAAAAATGTCACAACACTTTGCAATGATAAATTCTTAAACAACCAACATATTAATAATGACATAAATTATCTATTTTGTGCAAATGTAAGTTGTATTTATATATAAATAAATTAGCCCTCAAATTTTTTTTTCTAAACTACCATTATTCATATATCCATAGAAGTATCCATTTGGGAAATTAATGATAAGGTCATTTACATTTTCTTTAATTTCCTTTCTATCAAAAAAATAAAGGAAGAAGAATACGACATTAAAGGAGAAAAAGATAAAGAAAAAGAAAGAAATGCATGGAGTCAAGTGGAAAAAAAAAAACAAAGCAAGCTGACGGATAAACAAGGTAATATGCCAAATGGTCTTTAAAAAAAGAAAAAAGAAAGGTTATATATTTATATATTGTTGTTATTTTAAGGTGGAGACAATTAGAAAAAAGTGGAGTCAAAGTTGGGTTTAGGAAAAATATGTTTTTAAAAAATTGAGTTAATAGCAGATTTTATCATTTTTTATTTATTTATTTTAGTACTTGATTGATTAGGCGAACCAAAGTCCAAGTTTTTTGTATGTAAAAAGGTGAGTCTTGAAAAAATTTAGAGAAATTAGGAGCTTATACGATCGTTTTGAATCGTGACCGTCTGATTGGGTGGATAGAGGAAGTTGGTGTGGGGGTGAAGACAGGTGATTGCGCCGGCAAGTGTTAGCTGCGTAAGGTGTAATGCACTTATACTGTCTCCTTCTCATTGTCGTTTTGAATCTATGCATAAGCTCGGTGGACCCCACGCTGATGAGGCTTATATTATGCCAGCCAATCATAACAATCATTTTCTTTTTCTCTTACAAAATAAGGCAAATTCTGTCCATAACTATAATTTTTCTATTGCATTTTTGTGAATATAAAAAATTCTGTTTTAATTTTTTATTATATAATTTAAAATTTAAAAGTAACTTATAGCCTCTGTTCTTTGAAAAAAAACCTTTAAATTAAATATGATTTATGGATTATATAATTTAAAGTTCAAAATATCTTTTAGACTATATAAATAAGATTATATTTCTTAATCTTTCTATAGTTTTTATAAACTATTTTTTTTTTTAAATAGGGTTATTAACCTTAAGTCATTCAGTGGGTGATTGTTTAGTAGAATGAAATGGTTATGGTCTTTTATTTTGAGAATAATTACTCACTCAATGACTTAGGATTCATAACCATTTATTTTTTACTGAACAATCAAAGAATCTAAGATTTGCTTCGTTCACGGAACGTGGAGGTATCATCAATGGTGGGCCCTCACCTTTGTTTTTCCTCTACTTCCTTCAATTCTAATGAACATGGAGGTATTCTCAACTATGAAGTATTGTTACGGGCAAAGGATCGTGGTGACAGACCAATATCGTGACCTAAATTTTTCTTCCTTGAATTCCAAAATCACCCAAATTAAGATTTCAAAAATCTAATCGAAGAGAAATGAACCACACTCAAAGAAGGTGACAATGCTTCCAATTTGTAAACGAACACGATACCACGATCAAACAAGGCATAAATGCTTCTAAAACGAAAAGGAAGAGAAAAGTATAATTTTAAGTGTTTTTAATTTTTGGTTATGCCACAATGGAAATAATGGACTAGTCAATAGTTAACAAAATTAAATTTTAAATAGCCATGTTCACTTATGTCAAAAGTGAATTAAAAAACAGTGTTGAAATATTATTTTTGTTCATTTAACCACCTAAAATTAGGTTAAAGCATCTTTATGATATGCAAATTATTATATCTTTTCTATTTTTGCATAATTTCAAATCTACCAATTTACATATAAGAAAAAATAAATAAATCTTTCATCTCAAATTGAAATATTTCACAAAAGGTAAAAAGTTTTAAGAAAAATAAAAAAGGAATTTTACTTAGAAAAAAAAGTCGATTCTCATTCATGTTTGAATATAAAGTTTGGTGGAGGATAATGTTTCACTGATATGGTTGATTAAGTGGGGGATGAGTAATGTAAAACCCCCTCACAAGTTGGAAGGAGAAAAATGTATCCCAACTAGCTAGGAGCTCATAGAAAGAGTCACATCAATCTAGCTTGTGACTTTTTTTGAACTAAATGATAGTCTATGTCAAGATGTTTGGTATGTTCATGAAAGATTGAATTTGTTGTGATATGAAGAGTGCTTTGATTGTCATAATATAATATTGGTGGCCTAGAGCATTCCACTTGAAAGTCTTAGAATAGATAAACAATCCATTGTAATTCACAAGTAATTGCAAATAAAGCATGAAGATTTAGAGATTGTACTTTGCTTCTTGCTCTATCAGGAAATAAGATATTAACCAAGGAATAAGCATTGGCTTTAGATGGTTCTATAGGTTTCAATTCAACCTCCCCAATCTACACCACAATTACAAAAAAAAAATTGCAATGATGATGACCTTGGAAAAGATAGACCTCTGCCAAGGAAAGTATTTAAATATCTAAGGACTCTTTGGGCAACATGAAAGTGAGTATATGCTAGTATTTGCAATAAGTGACTAACTTGTGTGCCAAAAGTATTTTCAGACCTTGTAATGGTTAAATATAGTAAACGTCCAATTAGATGACAATAAGAAGGCACATCATTGTATTGCTTGCCTTCATCTTGATGTTATTTCATTGAAGGATATAAAGGAATGTAAGCTGGTTTTAAACTAAGAAAACTAGAATCCTTTAAGAGGTCAAGACAATATTTATATTGATAGACAAATATTCTGAATTGAGAATGAAATACTTAGAACCCTATGAAATATTTTAGCTAACCCAAGTCTTTGATCTTAAAGGATCATTCAAAATTTTCTTGAAATTGTTAAATTCTACAAGTGAATCCCTAGCTAGTATAATGTCATCAACATATACTAACAACATTGTAAAAGTGTGAGAATTGTTCTTAATAAAGAGTGAATTATTTGAGTATGTTGGACAAAATCCATAAGTCAATAACAAAGTTGTAAGCCTTTCATACCAACCTCTGTTTGCTTGTTTAAGCCCATAAAAACTTTTGGTGAGCTTGCACACTTACTTAGAATCAGAATTATGGACACCTTGAGGACGTCTTCTTCTAACTCTCCATGTAAGAAGGAGTTATTCACGTACCCTTTTATAGAATAAATAACAAGAAGATTTTTCACAACTGTAATCTTAGCAACAGGAGAAAAGGTATCTAAATAATCAAGCCCTTCAACTTATGTATATCCTTTTGCCACTAAGCATACTTTGTAACTCTCAATAATGTCATCATCACGTCTCTTGATTTTGAATACCCATTTATTTCTAATGGGTATTATACAAATAAACAAGTTAACCAAGACCCGTGTTTGTTATCCTCAAGAGCCCGTATTTTAGTTTGCATAACATCAATCCAATAAGGGAATTTGGAAGCCTCTTCCAAGATTTTGGGTTCAACCTTAAAGAGCAAAGAAAAAGTAAAAGAATGATGTGAATGATATAAATGAAAAAAGATAATCTAGACAATAAATGAGGTATACTTGAGGAAGATTGATTTGTTGCACAAGTGGAAGCTTCACAAATGTAATCAACCAAGTATGATGGTGGATGCCTAACCCTAGATAATTTTTTTTAGTTCACACTCTATTTGGGTAACATGTTTATTATGTAAAAAACTGGTGGTGAAAAAGAGAAAGGTTGATGAGGTGATGATTGATTTAACTCAACAAGTAGAGGAGTAGGATTATATGTGTGTGGTGAAGGTTGATGTGATATATCTGGTGTGTGTTTTGGTGTAGGTTCATTTTGGTGAATTTTTGGACTGATAAGGAAGAAGTAATTTATGGAAAATAACGTTTTGAGACACAAAAATGTCCTTAGAGTTAACATCCATAACAACATAAACCTTGGTAGTTGGTTTATATCTTAAGAAAATACATTTGTGGGAACTTCGGTCAAATTTACTTCTTTAGACTGATAAGGTTCTAGAAAAACATAAACACCTAAAAAATCTCAAAATTTTCAAATCTAGTTTACTTCCAAAAGATAGTTCATAAAGGGAATGATTTTGTAAAATTTTGCTTGGAATTCTATTTATAATGTATGCAACATGTGTAATTACATATCCCATATATTACTTAGGAAGACAAGCTTGATACAACAAAGATCTAGCCACGCTTAAAATGTGTTGGTGTTTTCTTTATACTTTTCCATTTTGTTCAAAACATTCAGCACAAAAGGTTTGATGTATAATTCCTTGTTTTACATAAAATCTGTTAATGTAAATTTTGGACCATCATTAGATCTTACCTTTTTAACTCTTTTTCCAAATTGTTTTTCTAACATATGAATAAGGTTTTTTCAAATGTGTACTTACTTAAAATTTGGATTTTATCAAAATAACCCACAAAAATATGCTATAGTCATGTACAACGGTAAGAAAGTACTTGTGACCATGAACAAAATTTATTTGATAAAGACCCCATACATCAAAATGTAACAGTTCACAAATTTCTAAGGCTCTATTATTACTAATCAAATATGATAATTTCTTTTGTTTTTCCAAGTGGCAAATGTCATAAACAACATCCTTATTTGTAAAAGTGTTAGGATTTGCCTTAGACATAGTTTCTAATATTTCATGTAAAATGTGTCTAAACCTAAAGTGCCATAAACTTGATTATGGATTGTTTTCTATTGTAAAATTGCTGACATGAGCCTCTACCATTTTCTTTTGATCTTAAGTTTTTAGAAAGTATAAACCTCCCACTTGTTTAGCCAAACCAATAATCTTTTTGGACTTCATATTCTGCAATTGAAAATTTTCAAACGAAAATCCTGCAAGACAATTAGAATTTTGACATAATTTAGACATAGAAATAAGATTAAAACTGAATTCTGGGAGAAATAACACATTTGTCAAAATGAAGGTAAGAGATAAAACTATAATACCACAAAGTTTGGCCAAAGTTTTATGTGCATTAGACAAAGTTACAATAATAGGCTTAATTTTCTGAAGGGTGTCAAATAATGTAAAGGAATGGCATATATGATCCATGGCTCCTAAATTTATTATCTAGGAGTTAGAACATTGACTTGAAAGACAAGATAAAAAGCATATTTTACCTGAAAAGGTATGAGACTATGTAGGCAAATTGTTGCGACTTGATTTGAAGTGTAACTTGAATAAGCTAACAAATTTGATTATTGTATTAATGCAAACAAGTTTCTATATTGGTCTTGAGTGATAGCTTGTTGAGGACTACTTGAATCCTCATTTCTTGATTGATCCTAACACTCCAAAACCTTTTCTAAGTCAAGATTGTGCATCGTATAATTAGTCTTGGAACCAAATTAAGAGAATACTTATGTTTCTTATAGCATACATAAAAAATATGTCCATTTTTTGCACAATAGGAGCAAAATTTTCTCGAGGCACGTTCCCAGTTGCTATTATCTTTGCCTATACCAAAGTTATTTCTATTATTAGCGATACAACAAACACTCTATTTTCTTAACCAACACTTGTATTACTCAACCTTTCATGTTGAATTATCATACATAAAATTTTGTTTAGAGATGGTAAGGGATCCATCAATAATATTTGGGATTTAATAACACTAAAATAGTTATTGAAACCATTTAGAAATTGAATAATTGTAACTTGATGTTTATAATTTCTTGCATTACCCATGGCTTGGAAATTGTGTCGAGTAGGACAAGTGTAAGTAAAAACTGGTCTGTAACACTCAAGCTCCTTCCAGAGTCTTTTAAGCTCATTAAAAAATTTAGTTCCTTCCAATGATTCTTGCTTCCAATATATGGGCCCTCTAAGATATACATGGAAAGGTTGATTGTTGATCAGTGATCGGAACCAAAGGAAGATCCACTCGCACAAGATTCTCTTATGCTAATGTTTTTGCTTCCAAAGATGGAGAGTGAATGGATGAATTTGAGGAGATAGAAAGTGGAAAGTGGAGTTGTTTGTTTTATCATAGTGTTTGATTTCGCTGATTTATTATTCAGGTAGACGAATATACAAGGGTCATGTGTGTTCACTTCAACCAATTTGAGGGGATTTATAGAGAAGAAATGCAGGACGAGTAGAGATTGAAATCCTCGCATAAACGAGGAGTTTCACACTGATTTACTATGCAATATAATTTTACTAATTGTCCATGGCTTTTTAGTCAGAGATGCGATGTGTTCTTGAAGGGACTGCCAACATAGAGTTCATAGTCGTGTTTCAGGTGCGATTTGAGTGCTTCATAGGAGAGGATAAATGAATCCATGGAGTCCATATCCTTCCATTGTTATGTCTAGGTGTGGGGGTTTAATAATAATAATAATAATAATAATAATAATAATAATAATTTTAAGTATAGGAGAAAAATAGTAATCTTACATTTTAATCTATTAAAATATTTTTTTATTCTATCGCATTTATCAAATCTTTCACAAATTTTACCTTCAAATATCTTCACTTTCACATTCAAATCCCTTAAAAGAAACAACACAAACTTTACCTTCAAATTCCTCTAAATCCACACAATCACTTTCCCTTAAATTAATCATTGGAAGTAAACACATGAAAATGTTTTAGTGAAGAGATTTGAAGGTAAAATTTATGAAAGTTTGTGAATGATGGATAGATGTGATAAATAAATAAAAATTAATATGTGAAATTATTGGATTACAATTTTACCATTGTAATTATTATTATTATTATTATTGTCATTATTATTATAATTATTAGTATTATTAAATAGTTTTTATTTCACAATTAATATTATTATTACCGATTTACGAAGGAATTCAAATAAAAGTGAAGGGCATTTGTGTAAAATACATATGTTGAGCTATCTTTGTCCTTTAATCTCTTCACCCATGCAAGGATGAGATTCAACCCTTCTCCTTCAAATCCATCTTCACAAATCAATCCAAATCAGTTGAAACAAACAACTAGATCATTTGCTTTCACCCTCTCACAAATAGTGATTCCTTTAAAGCAAACATACAAATAGTAAATCACTAGGGTAATGCGATGCATTTATAGACAGAGGTGGATAAAAAATATAAAGTAGTAATTGATTGATTAATAATGTTAATTGACAAAATATATGTTATTTAATTTATTTTTTCTATATATATATATCGATTATGAAATTTAATGGAATTTATAACTTGTTATACTCATAATTAAATTTATTATGAGATACTACATTTACATTTTATATATATTTACAATTTAATTAATCCAATTGTATTTGTTACGAAAATAACAAATAGAATTTGTAAGATATTATGAAAATATTCATCATAACTACATTTATATTATTGTTATAAAATATAAAGCTGATATTAGAGAAGAAGAAAATGGAAGAAGACAAAATAAGAGAGAATGAAGATAATTTTTTCTGTATTACTACTAAGAGAAAAAGTTATATTTATAGATACAAAATGCAACCTAAAGTGTATAACTCAAGGGTTACAATTAGTTAATACAAATAGTTAAAACTCATAAAGAGTAATAAATCATATGAGTAATTGTAGAAAAATAATGAAGAACCATTAATTCATAACACTATTTGTAACGTCCTAGCCGGAAATTACTTATATGAAAATAAAAATAAGAAATATAATAATAAACCGCATTTGTTATTAAGTATTTTCCCAAAAATGCGGGAAATTTTAAATCTATTTCAAGCACCAATTATAACTAAAATCCACGGCGTTCAATTATTACAATTATAAACTGTTTATAAAATCCATTACAAAATAGTCTAAAAAAAATCCGTGAAGAAAACTAGTATAAAAACTCCCATAGTTGGCCCCACTCCGACTCTAAGCATCCACATGCTCACCTGCATCAACATCTGCTCCCGTGTAACAAGTTACATGATTATCGCCAAATACAAACAAATAGGGTGAACTCAAATACAATAAAACAATTACAACATGAAAAAAATAAAGCATTTCAAAACCATGACCCATGTTAGCACCCCAATCCTTAATCCTCAACTTCCAAACCTTCCGTTGGATGTCTCTTGATTCTACACCTTTTGATGAGTACACTAATCGATCTTTGCTGCCACGAGTGTTTACTCGCCCCTTCGACTACAGGCTACCACCTAATAGTCCACACGCGGAAATAAATTGCCATGGCGACGATCCGCGACACCAAGTGGAGTTCCCCAATACGAACCGCAATTACACTGAAGAGGGCAATCTTCCGGAACCCATTCATACGAGCCACGATCTCGTACACTCCACTGGACTTCTGGAACCCAATCATACAACACGCAATTGATGGCAAACTTAGAATTATCCAGTCATAACCCTATGACTGAATTACAATGCAACACATTCATAGTTTTACAATTAAAGTCATACCTCTACTCAATTATGATGCAATCCATTATGTCCTCATTCCTTTACTAAATAATATATGCCACATCAAATGTAAATTAACAGCCCAATTGACACGTAATTATAGTTCCCACAGTCACTGATCAACATCACAGTTAAAACACAATATTATTTTTACATGCATAACATCCCAATTACTAGTCACACTTATAGTTAATTATCTCACATGCAAGATTTCCTTCTCACACCTTATGCTCAATTACTCAGTGTTATGTGCCAAATTTCCACATAGTCACACCCAAAAATCAAACGTGAAACAAAATCAGCTTGCTGTCTGCGCCTGATGTTGTTGGCACTAGCAAGTTTGAAGCAAAGAATTGATAAAGCCATATGCATGAAGATCTTAAGTGTTTGATGAAGATTGAAGAAGATTGATGAAGATCCTCTTGAAGATTAAGTTTTATTGTGTTAAATATGTATATAACATGTTAAATGTAATGTGTTAGTGTTATATCTTGTTAGTAGGCTATATGACATATGTTAGATGTCTTGTGTGCCTTAGTGTGTCTCTTTTAATTAGTTAAAATGGGTTTTAAAAGGTTAAAAGGCTTGCTGTATATAGTTTCTGGTATGAATGCATTCAGTAAGTTGAATTATTTTTCAACCGACTGATTTCACTTAAGTCAGGTGAAATCAGCTGACTGTACGGAAAATTCAATCGACTGTTTTCACTTAAACTAGACTATATAAGCTGTGTTTTCGCGAGTAGAGGTGTGAATATGAGTTTTTGAGAACGAAACTTTGTCATTCATCTCTGGGAAGCTCTCTCTCTGTGATACATAACTGCAACTCGTGTTTTGAAGATCTTGGTTGATCTTGTAGGTATTTTGGCTTGTGAGTAGCTTGAAGAACACATGTATCATAGGCTAGGGACAACAACCATCAGGTTTGGATGTTCTTGTGCCTTTGGTTGGTTTGCCTGATGTGATTTCAGGTCTGCAAGTGTGATTCTTGTAGGGTGTGTGTCTAGATTTTTGTGTGAGTAAAAAATCTTGTGAGTTTTGTTGTTCAAAAGTGTAATCTTGGTGTGTGATTTGTAAAACTTTTGAATATAGTGGAAACCAGGCTCAGGTTGTCCTGGTAAACTGAATGTAGCTCTGTGATTGAGTGAACCAGTATAAAAACAGTTGTGCATTCTTCTTTCCCTCATCTCACTCTCTTTGAAACTATTTAAAAACTCAAGAAAACCAAGCAATTTGATCTTTGGTGTGATTTAATGTGTTCTTGTGTAATCTGAGGCTTTATACTTGTTATAAATACTGATTGGAACAAGTCTTGTATGTAAAATATTGCTGTTTGAGTTGAATTCGCGAATTCTGCATTCTACATAATTCTTCAGTATTTTAGTCGACTGATTTGTCTTTTTAATAAACTATTTCATAACATCAAGAACAATTTAGTCTGCTGTTTTATATTTTAATCGACTGAAAATGTACTGGTCTGCTGCATTTACATCCAAACTTTCCAGTCCATTAGATTCAATTGAAAAGAGGTTTAAGCTTTTGGAAAAAGTTTTATAAAGCCAATTCAACCCCTCCCCTTCTTGGCTAAACTCACCATTTCAAAATTAACAATTGGTATCAGAGCAAGGTTCTTGAATGGTATTCAAGTATGATAAAAAATATTTTGAAATGGCTGAAAGTAAACTCCCTTTTGCTAAAGGTGCCTTTATTCATAGACCACCTATGTTTTGTGGCCTAAACTATCAGTTTTGGAAAATAAGGATGCAAATTTTCATTGAATCTATAGACAAGGGAATTTGGGATGCAATAGTTAATGGACCATATACTCCTAAATGTGTTGTTGAAAATAAGCAGGTGGACAAGCCTTGGAGTGAATGAACTGATGAAGAAAGGAGAAGAGCTCAATATGATTGCAATGCCAAGAACATCATCACTTCATCTTTGAGTATGAATGAATTTTTTAGGTTCTCCCAATGTAAGAATGCAAAGGAAATGTGGGATGTCCTAGAGGTTACACATGAAGGAACAAGTGAAGTGAAGAGAGCAAGGAAGCATGCCTTGATTCAAGAGTATGAGCTTTTCAAGATGCAAAAAGGAGAGTCCATAACTGAAGTGCAAAAGAGGTTCACTCACATCGTCAACCATCTCATGGGTCTAGGCAAAGAATTTGACAAAGAGGAGCGAAACATCAAAGTGCTTAAGTGACTTGATAGAAATTGGCAACCAAAGGTGATTGCCATATCTGAATCCAAGGATTTATCCATCATCACAACAGTTGCACTGTTTGGCAAGCTTAGAGAGCATGAGATTGAAATGCAAAGGCTAAGTGAGCTTGAAACAAGTGAGAAAAAGGTAAAATCCATAGCCTTGAAGGCTAGCTCCAAGAAGAGTGATGAAATCGAGGAAGAGGCTGTTGAATCAAGTGATAATGAGAACTTAAATCTACTAGTCAAGAGGTTTGGGAAGTATCTCAAGAGGAAAGGCAACAAAGCTAATAAAAGGAGGTACAATTCTAAACAAAATGGTTTAAATAATTCTTCTAAATTCTCATGTTATAATTGTGGAAAGCAAGGACATATCAAGATTTAATGTCCTAATGTTAACAAAGAAAAGGGGAAGGTTGATGACAAGAAAAAGGGCAAGGAAAGACGTGCCTACATAGCTTGGGAGGACAATGATGATTCAACAAGCACTTCATCCCAAGAAAGAAGTGAGGAAGCAAACCTATGCCTCATGGCTGGGTATGAATCATCCTCATCAAGCCAAGTAAGTTCCTTGTCATCCAAAGATAAGAATGACTATTACCAATTATTGCATGACTTTGAAGAATTGCATAGTGAGGCAAACAAAATTACTGTCATGAACAATCAGCTAAAAGGATTAAATAACTGGCTAGAAAACAGAGTTAGCCAACTAGAATCAGAAACAATCGACTTAAAAATTGATTTCCAGCATTTGGAAATGATTTACAGTAATTCAGTCGATTGTTCTGAAAAACATCTGGCTATAAAACCTTGTGAAAACTGCACTACTTTGAAAAATTAATTGAAATATCTTTTGAAAACATGTGCAAAGTTCACAAGAGGAAAAGCAAACTTGGAAGTTGTTCTTGGCTCTCAAAATTGTGTTTTTTGGAAGGCTGGACTTGGTTATACACCTATCCATGAAAAGAAAGCCAAAAAGTTCTCTAGTTTCTTTTCCAAGAGTGAGCCAAATGCAATGCCCTTCATTTCTTGCAACTATTGTATGAAGAAAGGTCATGTTCTTAAGATTTGTCATGTTAGAAAGTATGATGTACCTAAGGGATTTATGAAATGGATCCCAAAAGGATCTAGAAAGGCATAACCAAGTTGGACTCAAACTATCAAAGGGTACCATGCAATATTAATTTGTTTTGCAGGTCATAAAACATGAAAAGAAAGGCCTATGGACCTAGATAGTAGCTGCTCGAGACATATGACAAATGACAAGTTCAAGATTGCAAAGTTGGAGTTAAAGGATGAAGGATTTGTGACTTAGAGTTTATAACAAAAGGCTAATGATTGTTGAAGAGTCTATGCATGTTATATTTGATGAAACTCACCCAAAATTGCAAGAGCATGTGCCTAAGATTGCAGATGAAGAAGAAACGACACATGAAAAGAAATCTGCTACAAAATTGGAATCTGCTGCAGGAAATCAGTTAGCTGAAAAGGAAATTCAATCAACTGAAAAAGCTGCAGACAACAACTTACCCAAGGAATGGATTGAACTTAGGGGATTATCAAAGGACAACATAATTGGTGACAGAATAGGGAGTATCCACTAAACGCAAGCTTGCATTCTTTCAACATGTTGCATTTGTTTCTCAAATTGAACCTAAGAATGTGAATGATGCATTGTGTGATAATAATTGGCTTGTTTCTATGTAAGATGAACTTAATCAGTTCACTAGGAAGGATGTGTGGTCCTTTGTTCCTAAAACTGATGCAATGAATGTGATTGGTACAAAATGGATGTTTAGGAATAAAATGGATGAAAATGGTAACATTGTTAGGAATAAGGCTAGGCTAGTTGCTAAAGGTTATAATCAAGAGGAAGGCATTGATTTTGATGAAACATATGCACCTGTGGCTAGGCTAGAAGCTGCTAGGAACCCAAAATTTTCATCAGCACTTGTGAACCTTATCCAACCCCTACAATTGTTATTCCACTCGATTAACGATCCAATAGGCTGTAGTCACGTTTTTATATTCACTATTCCTTCATAAGACTCCTCCATATACGAAATTCCACTAACCTTACCACTTAATCTAGTGCGACTATGAAATCCCCAATTCATCAACCCAAAAATTTATATTCATGCAATTTTCACCCAATCGAACCTTCAATTTTATATACTTCAGTGAATTCGGGCTTCCAATCATTTCCAAACAATTGGCACTATCTTTTGCCTCGAACAGAAAGAACCCCAAAACCCCGAAACACTAAAATCGAGCCAAATTGACTCGCGTCGCCTGGCGGGTGTTCATCACTGCCAGGCAGTTCATCAAAAACCCAGAAAATTGGGTTGCTCTGATTGTGTGGCCTGGCGGCACGGTGCTCACCGTTAGGCGGTTCCTTAAAGGAACCCAGAAAAATAGGAAGCACAACATGTGTCGCCTGGCGGTAGTTCATTACCCGCTAGGCAGTTTTTGGAAAAATTCCCAGAAACGCGAAATTCAACAAAAACATACATTTATCATGCAATAACATACAATACAACACACGTTTAATCATTAACGAATTAAAATGACGTTAATCAGCTCCCCTAACCTGGATAATTCTTGCTCACTTGGAAATTCTAATGTTCTTCTTGATCAACAATGGTTTCCTTTAACAGCTTCCGCAACAACCTTCAATCCTCTCTGAACGCAACTCTTATGCTCTCAAACAATTCTAGATGTTTTCCCTAAACATTATGGTTATGTTAATTGCTATTCAAGATACATTATGGTTTGTTTTTCCAGCCCCTTTGGCTGCCTCTCTAAGGTGGCTAGGGTTTCCTCTGCCCTTTCACATTCATGCCAAGATTTGAACCCACACCCATGCCAATTACCAAGAACATACACAACCATCAATCTAATTCATGTTTCTTGATAATTTCTATAAATATAAGATTATATTATCCCTCTTCACGCTCAACATATTATTAAAATTACATGATTAAAATAACACCTAAATGGCATGCATAAGATTTGAACCTAAGTCCTCTGAATCTGACTAAGTACTCTTAACCATTTGAGCTAGTACTTTTCCACGTCATAAACCTTAACATTAAATGCCATAAAATCTCCATTACTCGTATTTATTAAATAATTATTTATTTACTTATTTAAATTTCACGGGTCTTACATCACCCGAAAATGCAATGTTTCCTTCTCCTCTAGTTCCCTTCTCTTTCAAAATAATTGCCCCTTAATTACACTTTACTCCACCAAAACGAAAATTGATTAAAAATTTGGTTAATGGCTATTCAATGGCCATAAATCAATAGTTTCTCAGCCTTCTAAGACGGCTAAGGTTTCTCCGCTCCTTCACCTTCATAAAAGAAAACAATTTGGCAAAAAGGAACTTAGTTGGCATAGGCCAAGGTTCAAACACACAACCATACAATTCCAAAGCAAGCGCATAACCAATTAAAGCAATTTATGTTTCGTGATAATTCCTATAACCATACAATTCTAAAGCAAGCATACAATCAATTCAAGCAATTCATGTTTCGTGATAATTCCTATACATATAGGATTATATTATCGCTCATCACGTTCAAACACATTATTATAAAAATACACAATTAAAACAACACACAAGCTAGTACTTTTCCATATCATAAAATTCCACATTAAATGCCATAAAGGCTCTCACTACCTGCATTTATTACATAATTATTTATTTAATTATTTAAATTCTTCGGGTCTTACACTTGGTGGCAGTTCTTCGTCGCCAGACGGTTCTGAACAGAAACCTAAAAACTGGATGGTTTCAACATGAGTCGCCTGATAGCTTTGAAGGCCCGCCAAATGGTTTCTAGAAAATTTCCAAAAATGCAATATAGTCTAAAAAAAGCATAACTAGGTATCTAGGCTTATCATACAATGCATAATTACGTAAATAAATATTAAGTACGAGGTACAACTCCCCTAACCTAGATTCCTATCTTCCATTGCAAATTTATTATCCTTGGTGATAGCAAAAGTCCCACTTCTTGACTCCTTCTACTTTTCCCACGTCAATAGGCTTCCAAATGCCCCATCAACTCTATTTTTCAGTGCAAGTTACTGGTGTTTATAAAAAAGGAACATTCTTACCTTAATTTTACTCTTATTTTCACTTTTGTAGCCCCTTGCTTTAATTCACTTAATTATAAAAACGAAATTCGCATTGAGACTAGGTTTAATGGACATTCAATTGCCTTGTGGTTTCCTAGCCTCTCCATTTGCCATTTGTCGACGGCTAGTGTTTTTCTGATCCTACTCATTCATTCCAAAAAGAAATTTGGCCAAAAAGAAACTTATTCCTCCTAAGCCAAGGTTCGAACACACAACCATCCAATTTCAAAGAAAGAACACAACCAATTCAACCATTTCATGTTTTTGTGATAATTTCTATAAATCTATGATTATATTATCACTCATCATGGTGAAGTATATTATTAAAAATAATAAATAATTAAATTAACACACAATTGACATACACAAGACTCAAACCAAAATCCTAACCACACGCCTAAGTATTGTCAACCACTTAAGCTAATACTATTCTACGTTATAAACTCCAGCATTAAATGCCGTAAAGGTTCCCACTACTCGCATTTATTAAATAATCATTTATTTAATTTTTTAAATTTCTCGAGTTTTACATTGTTCTTATGGTTTGTTTCACATTGTGCTACCACATGTGAAAAAGTATCATGTTTGTAATCAACCATTGTGAGGATATGATAAATAACCCGCGTATGCATAACCCATCATATCTGATTTTGAATCATTTGGATAAAATAAGTCCATATTCATTATACCCTTATAGTGTGTTTGTATGAGGCCATTTAAGAGAGTAATTGATTTATTTGGAGAATTTAAATTTCTTTAAAGCAAAATGAATTGTTTGGATGAGGAAATTAAAAGAAAATTGAAATTGAGGAATTGCTAAAAAAAATTAAAAGACCAATTTAGAATTTGGTTAAAATAGTAGAATTTGAAATTCACTCAAAAAGAAGGAAATCAAAATTCCACAATTTATGAAATTTCCCATTGTTCAAGATGAAAAAAAGGTCGGGGTCAACTTGGTTGACAATCAACCAAGACTGACTCGGTCGAATTTGGTCAAATTTCAGTTGATGTGCAAAAACACCTTTATTTAAATACTCAATTTGTAATCCTAAAAAAAACTTTGTCCTTCCAAGATCCTTCATCTCAAATTCTTACTTTAAGTAATCAATTGCCTTTGTGAGATCATTAGAAGTTCCAATGATGTTCATGTAATCTACATATATAACAATTAAGGTTAAATATGTTTTTGGTCCCTTAAATTTTAGTGAATATTGGAATTAGTTCAAAACTTTGACCAATTTTAGTCCCTCAACTTTATAAATGTGTGGATTTAGTACTTTTAACCAAATTTAGTTAAGTTTATTTGACGTTTCAAACGCGTTTCATGATAGCATTTGAGTTGTTTACACGGTTGACACATTTCTACTTCAATGTTAGCTGAAAAACGTGTTTCAAATGTGTTTGAAACATAAAATAAACTTAACTAAATTTGGTTAAAAGGACTAAATCCACACATTTATAAAGATGAGAGATTAAATTGGTCTAAAGTTTCGAAGGAGGACTAATTCCAATTTTCAGTATAAGTTAAGGAATCAAAAACATACTTAACCCTAACAATTATGGCAAATTCAGTTTTTGATATTTTCTTATAAATGCAAGGGCAAATAGGCTCATTCCTATACCTTTCAAGGTTAACTATCTCCACTAATGATTCAAGTGCAACTAACAACCCTTACTCTCAATTTATCAAAAACCCCTAAATTTTAACCCTAAAATCTCATTTGCACTGTTCTATCAAATTTATCCCTCAATTATACTAAATTCAATGAAGTACCACGTAATATCATTCCTTGACAACTCACAGTTGCTTTTCCTCCGATCAAAATCATCCCATGATGCACATAATATCAAATTGACTCACATCGCCTAACGGTTGTTCATCCCTGCCAGGTAATTCACCTAGAACCCAGAAACTGCGTTTTTCAGCATACGCCGACTGGCGGCCAGGGATGTGCCGCCAAGCGGTTCCTCTTCAGGAACCCTAAATAAGCAAACACAAGGATGCGTCGCCTGGTGATAGTTCATCGTCTACCAGACAATTTTTGGAAAATTTCTAGAAACTCGAAAATTCAACAAATAAAGGGAACATTCATGCATTTTATATCATACAACATACAATTCATGCTTATACGTAAAATGTTAACATGTAAAACTCCCCTAATATGGATTCCTTAGCTTAAACTTTAGCACTTGAAAATTCTCCCTTGATCACCAATGACCCTCCTTGGCTCTTCTTAATTCAGCCTCAATGATCCACTCACACTCTCAATTCACATTGATTTTCGTATTTCTTTTCCTATCCAACAATGCCAACCACCAAAAACCTCTCTCTTTGCCCTTAATTGGCCACTAAATGTTGTCTTAATGTGGGTTTAATGGTGCAAAACGAAAAATAGCATTAATCTAAGGTTAATTACCATTCGTTAGTTGTCTCATGATGGTTTTCCAACCCTCCTTGGCTGCTAGGGTTTCATCTATCCTTTCATATTCAAGCCAAAACCAAATTTAGCAAAAATAAAATTTAATTTGGGTTCTCCAAGGTTCAAACCCACAACCATGCCAATGCCAAATCAATGCTAAACCATTCAACCAATTCATATTTCATGATGACTAATATAATTCAATGATTATATCATTTCTCAATCATGATCAACATATATTTAAAAATAATAACAAATAAATAACACACAATTGGCATATATAAGACTTGAACCCAAGTCCTTTCACACAATCAAGTACTATCAACCAATTGAGCTAGTACTTTTCTACGTCACATCAATCAATATTTAATGCCATAAAGGCTTCCACTACCCGCATTTATTAATTAATTAATTATTTATTTAATTAATTAATTTTCACAGGTCTTACACCAAGCCTTTGACAAAACTAATTAAGAAGGATGGGTTTAAATGGGACATAATAGCATTAACAACATTTGAAAAATTAAAGAAAGTCATGACTCAAACTCCTGTTTTACTTCTCCCAAACTTTACTCAACAATTTGAGATTGAATGTGACGCTTCAGGAGCAGGAATTGGTGCGATATTGATGCAAAACCGCAGACCCATTGCTTACTTTAGTAAGGCTTTATCACCAAATAACTTGAGTAAATCTGCTTATGAGAAAGAGTTAATGGCTTTAGTGCTAGTTGTACAACATTGGAGGCTATATCTTCTCTGCAGAAGCTTCAATGTTTATTATGATCAACGTACTTTGGGGTATTTGCTGCAGTAGTGAATAACTACAACATAACAGCAGAATTAGATAGCTAAATTGTTGGGATATCAGTTCGAAGTGGTTTGTAAATCGGGCCCTGATAATAAAGTTGTGGATGCTTTGTCACAGGTGTTTAAAGATAATGAATTAAGAAATATGATTTATTTTCCAATATGGTTGTAGGGACAACAAGTACAGGTGGAGCAACAATCAGATCCGTTCCTTAAAAGGGTGGTGGAAAACATTCAACATGTTAATCCTAAACAAGGGTTCAATTGGAAGCAAGGCATATTGTTGCATAAAGGACAATTAGTTTTGTCAGCATCATCTCCCTTGATTCCACACATCTTAGAAGAATTTCATGCATCCCCTATAGGGGACATTCGAGTTTTCTACGGACATATAAGCGGGTTGATGGGAATCTATATTGGGTTGGCATGAAAAAAAGGGTGCAAGCATTTGTTAAGCAATGTGATATATGTCAAAGGCAAAAGTATGTAGCAACATTGATATTGGTATCGCGCAACGGAATGTTTAAGCGTTTGGACAAAAACCAAGAGGAGGGTGAATTGGGTTCTTAATAAAAATTGTGCTTTTAAAATTTTCCCTTTTAATATCAAAGATCAATTAAAATTATTTCCTTTATTTTAATAAACACAATAAAATAAAGAGAGTAGAGAAGAGAAAATTGCGCAAAGTATTTATACTGGTTCGGATCAAAAGACCCTACGTCCAGTTGTTAATCTCTCAAAAACGAGATTAACTCAATCACTAAAATAAACCAAACTTACAATCAATGACAAGAAAGATTAGGGTTTAGAAAACACCTCTCTTGAATCACACAAGAGATGAAGACACCTCCCTTGAAATCCACAAGGGATGAAAACACCTTCCTTGAATCACACAAGGAATGAACACCTCCTTTGAATCCCACAAAGGATGATCGGCTTCTCCTAGCAACAGCAGCAGCACTCAATCACTCAAGATCCCACTTGATGAAAGTTATCGCTCTACCCACACTAGGTTTTTCAAAGCCTTCCCACAGAGAGTTCTCAAGTACTCAGACTTCTCTAACTCTTGTGTATTTGATAATGAAAGCCTACTACTCTATTTATAGAAGCCTATTTAGGAATTAGTTTAAGAATATGAAAAGTTAAGTCACAACTGCCATAGATAATCGATTATCATAAGTGATAATCGATTATCACAGAAACTTTTCTAAAAACATTTTTCTCGCTGTGATAATCTATTATCAGTCAGGATAATCTATTATTAGCAGGTGATAATCGATTATCAGCAGTGATAATCGATTATTCCAGAGGCTTTTCTCAAAAATCAGTTTTAACTAAGATAATCGATTATCACTAAGAATAATCGATTATTCCAGTAAGTTTTGCAGATAAAAAAAAAATCTCTTAGTGCTCTACTACTTGGGTTTTGCCTTTTGACTCTTGACATGCTAATTTAACTATTTTAAATAACAAACACAAATTACAAGACTTAAACAACTAAACCCTTAAGTCTTCAATGCATCTCTTGAATCAAAGCATTCTTTTAAGTCTTCAACATTTTTCCATGCATCATCATCAAGTCTTCCATACTTCTTCATAAGTCGTCATCATCATCAAAACTCCTTATTGGAAGAAGATGTCCATCTTCTTCTTTTTGTCAACAATTGATAACGTTGTTTTCTACCTTTTATTGATGTTAAGTTTCGTGAATAAAATCAACTCCAACATAGCGTTTATCTTGTTTAATCCTCTAGTTTATGTTGTTTTTGCATTGTTTCGTATTTTAGTTGTTTTATATTTTTTTACTTCTATTCTCTGTTATGAGTGTGTGAAATAAAACAATAGGAAGCAATTCTGGTGGAGGAAAACAAGCTGAAACTCAAGGAAGCATGATTGGACATGAAAGATTGACTTTTACACAAATACCCATGTCGAGGGTTGCCAAGATCAAGTCCAACACTACAAAAATGGAGAAAGGACTCTTGTATATGTATATACTACCTTCGACCACCCTTGGAAGGCCAAAAAATGACCATTGGGCGTCAGGGTCACTTGCTGGGCGAGCAGGTGACTCGCTGGGCGAAAATGACAGACCAGGACTATAGTATGCGAGTCACTGGGCAAAAATATGGCTTACCCAGCGAGTTCCATGTCTGAGAACGTCGATTTTAGGCCTCGCTAGGCGAGAATGAAATCGCTGGGCGATAATATCGACCTCAATACGCGAATATGGTTATTTAATCATGTTTCTACGAGAGTATTAGGGGATTCCTCATTTTTCACGAATATAAACACCTTGGGTGCTTGGGAGAGACTCTTGGAGGCTATTAATGGTGTTGGGAAGCTCTCCCTTCTCCTTCTTGGGTCTCCTTCTTCATCCATGGAGGTTTTACCCCTTTTGGGTTGGAGAGGATGATGGTTTACAAAATTGGAGGCGGAGAAGCGAATGGGAGGCGCAATTGGAGCATGGAGCAGTATTCAAGAACCTTGGGAGAGAGATTGTTTCTACTTTATGGTTCTATTTTTGTTCCCTATTCTTCAATTTTGTAAAACCCTAAGTTCTCCACCATGGAGAGCAATTTCTATTTTGTTGAGATTAGATGTAAAACATCAAATTCTTGTGTAAAATTGTGTTGTTAATTTATATGCTTTTTCAATTCATGTTAGTATTTGATTTCCATGCTTAATTCTTGTTGTGGTTTAATCACCCATGGCTTGTTTGTGGTTCTTGAGGTGTTGGGAGACATCTTTAGAATCTATATTTGAAATTAAATACCTAATGGATGGTTGTATCTAGGAATATAACTTGGTTCATTAGTAACCTTAGATTCTTGAAACTAATGCATGATTTCACTTATTGAGGGTTCAAGGAATTGAAACTTGATGAATGATCATAGGCTTAGAGGCTTTAGGAATATGATTTGAGTATTCTTGTGAATTGATTTTAACATGAATATAGAATTGGGATAATTTAGAATGCATGAGAATGAAGTGGTTGAAGTCTAATCTTGACAAATTATAAATACACTATGTTAATTAATTTCTTGTTGCACACCAACTGTTTCATGAAATACAAAAAGAGTTTCTTAGTGCTTTTGTGAACTTTGTGTCTAATTGAGTCGTGAATTGCGAGAGTTGTCATGCGTTGCACAAGTCCCTTGGGAGAGAACGATAAAATACTTATTACTTGCTATGTGCGACCGGTGCACTTGCCGTGTTGGTTTTTCACTAACAAACATCTCTAGTTGAGCTCTTACAACCATTACCCATACATGATTGCGTTTATGAGGATATTTCCCTTGACTTTATAATGGGGTTGCCCAAATCGAAGGGATTTGATGTTGTGTTTGTGGTAGTAGACTGATTGTCAAAGTATGGGCACTTTATACCTCTCAAGCATCCATATACGGCAAGAAAAGTGGTAGAAATATTTGCTAAGGAAATTGTGAGGCTTTGATACTATACCATGTAAATAGAGAAAACAAATAACATTTTGAGGGAGAGAAAATGGGAAATAGGGAAAGATTTATTATAAGGAGCGGTGGGTTCTAAAAGAGACGTAGACAATCTGATTGTCTACTTTGCCCAATCTGTCCCAAATTCCCAAAAAATCCCCCCTCTCACGTATGACTCCTCACACAATAAAAAAGGTTTGACACTCTTAGACCTTGCCTCTCACTCATTCTTTCATCTCCTGCCAACAAGGCAGCGTTTCACTCAATCATAGGAAAGATCTTGTGGTCCCCACGAGTTTCCATTTCCTTCTCTCATAGACATTATGTATATGCCTATTAGGCCCTTTTCCAACCTTATCTTTATCAACACTCCCCCCTTTATAATTCACCTTATCCTCAAGGTGGAAGTCAAGAAAAGATTCCTTCATTTTGCCTAGTAATTCCTATGAATTCTCACATTCTGGCAGGTTTTTCAATTTCACCAAAACTTCCAGAGATTGCTCCTCATGACCCCTTATTGCTAACACCTCCTTTGGATGCACTTGTAGCTCTAATTCTTCATCCACGTAAGGAGGCAAAGGTTGGGTCTCCACTATAGTAGTCATAGTGGGTTTCAATAATGACATATGGCAAACAAGATGTACTTTTTTGTATTTTGGCAATTTCAATATACGTGTCACCTCCCCAATTCTTTTTGTGATTTCATATGGCCCGTAATATCTAGGAACTAGTTTCTAATTAATCCTACTTGCCAACTTCTTCAGCTTATATGGTTGAATCTTCAAGTACACCATATCTCCTACCTTATAACTCACTTCCCTCTTATTCTTGTTTGCTTGCTATTTAATACGATTTTGGGCTTGAGCCAGCCGATCCTTCAATATATTTAATGTTTCATTTTGATATTTGATCATCCAAGCAACTTCCTCCATCGGGGTGGTTGAACTATCTCCTCTAATCAAAGAAGGAGGATCCCTCCCATACAAAGCTTTAAATGAGGTCATCTTTGTAGATTCATGGTAATTGGTATTATATCAGTATTTTGCCCAGCTCAACCATTGATGCCATTGTCTTGGTTTCTTCCCTTTCATACACCTCAAATATGTCTCTCAGCAACAATTCACCACTTTCGTTTGCCCGTCCGTGTGGGTGGTAAGTTGAGCTGAATTTCAATTTAGTGTTGACCATCTTGAATAGCTTAGTCTAAAAGGAACTCATAAATACCCTATCCTGGTCATACACAACAGATTCTGGGAACCCATGAAGTTTTATCACCTCTTTCAGAAATAATTCAGCAACCTCTTTTGCACTATAAGGGTGGGCTAGAGCAATGAAATGAGCGTACTTTGTAAGACCCGAGAAATTTAAATAATTAAATAAATAATTATTTAATAAATGCGGGTAGTAGAAGCCTTTATAGCATTTAATGTTAATTGTTGTGACATGAAAAAGTACTAGCTTAAATGGTTGAGAGTACTTGGTTATGTTGAGAGGATTTGGGTTCAAGACCTATATGTGCCAATTATATGATATTTTGAAATGTGCATTATTTTAATGTTATGCTTGAATGTGAGTAATGATAATGTAATCCTAAAATTATAGGAATTATTACGAAAAAGGTATTGGGTGATTTGGTTGTGCACTTGACTTGGTAGTTGAGTAGTTATGGGTTCAAACCTTAATGAGAACATAAATAAACTATACGAAAAAGGTATTGGGTGATTTACTTTGACTTGAATATGAAAGGGTGGAGAAAACCCTAACCCTAAGAAGGGGAGACTAGGGGGCTGAGAAAATACGTTGTTAATGACTAATAAATAGTCATTATGCCTTTTTTATACAAATTTTCGTTTAGAGAGTAAATGAGAATTATTACTCTAATAATTTGGTGAGAAAGTAGTGGTAAGAGTGTGTAAACTGCTGTTGTGAGTGCACTAAGAAAGGAAGTGATCAAAGGAACCATTATCAGCATAGGCGTAGTAGGGGTTTCAGGTCAATTTGGTGGTGAAACAAAAGAGAACTAGTAGGGAGCCCGAAATAAGCATGGATTTTTTGAATTTAGCAAGGATTTCCAGGTAAGGGGAGATATTTCATGTATTCTGAAATGTGTATGAATGAATGTGCCTTGCCATGAATTTTCGTGCTCTATATGATATGATTTAGAGGTTGATTGTTTTGAGGTTGTTTGAGCAATCCCTTATGCGTTTAAATGAATATGATGAAGGTTTCTGTACTGTATGGTTGTTTATGGTTCAATCTCATGTTTTGGTTGTCCAATTGGGTTTAAAACATGTCCATGAGAATTGCCGCTGGTATAGATTGCTTGATAGTGTTTGAAATGTGGTTTTTGTATTGTTTTCTGGTGTTTGCGTGCGTGAACAATGAAGACATATGCTATTATCGCTTAAGCGAGCAAGTCTCGCCTAGGCGAAAATAGCAGAGCCTCGACCTTGGTTCTACTCGAGCATCTCGCTCAAGCGTAGAGTCCATATTTTGAGTGACAGATCATCTCGCTCAGGCGAGAGTTACTCGCATAAGCGAGAAATCGTGAGAGATTTGTATGTTTTTGCTTGAATCGCTGCCCAGGCGGACTTTGGTTCTGGGCGAAGAGTGATCTCGCCCAAGCGAGAAGGTCTCACCTAAGTGAGCATTCGCAAATTGCCACGATGACATGCTCGCTCAGGCGAGAGAGCCTAGCTTAAGTGAGACAGGTGTGATTGATTGGGCGAATGCTTCTAGCCTAAGCGAGATTAATGCAATTTTGTGTTTTTAAAGCTATGTGGTATGCACAAGTAAAGTCCCTTGGCGGCGCTTAGGCTGCACCAGGCAATATTGTTGCAGGCGTGGGTTTTGTGTGTGTTGTTTGTACGCGATGATGCAGACTTGGACCAGGAGATGCTGTGCCATGAGCGGGTAGGTTCATGGATGGTGGTGAACATGTGATGATATGAGCGGGGAGGTTCATATCCAGTTACTCTCGTGTGGGGATACGAGCGAGGTGGGTTTGTATGTTTCGTGCTCACACTTGAGAGATGGTGCGTACGGGGAGGTACGTAGTTGGTGGATCACATGTGTTGGACAACGGGCGGGTAGGTTTGTAGAGCAGGACTACGAACAGAGAGGTTCGTAGAGCAGGAATACGAGCGAGGAGGTTCATAGAGGTAGGATCACGAGCGGGCAGGTTCATGTGAGCATCATAAATCCTGAGTCCATGGCTAACTATGTTGTGTGAATTGAAGGTTGAATAGCCTTGGGGTGTTAAGGACTTGGCCAAGAATTAACTAGAATCAAACAGTTGGGGGTTTTATGATTTTATTAAATTATGTGTTAATTTATTATAAGTTCACCTTTTCTGTTTATGTTTGGCGATGATCGTGTGATTCGTTACACGGGAGCAGATGATGCTACAAGTGATGCTAGTGATGCATAGAGATGGAGAGAAGGCTAGCTTGGGGGCTCTTAAGATGGGGATTTTTATGATGTTATTTCATTATGTTGGATTTTAAAAACTTGTAATAAGATTATTATTTAGTTATGTTTAAAGTATGGCGTGTTGAAAAATAACTTGAATTTTTCCCGCGTTTGGGAATAATAAAATTATGTCGATTGATTTTCTATATTTTATTTATTTATTTTAATTAAGTAATTTCTAGTAGGGGTGTTACATACTTGGTGAGCATGTCTACCACCACCAGTACCGTATCCAACCCTCCAGTTTTTGGTAATCCTCCAATGAAATCCATAGAGAGGTCTGTCCAAATTTGTTTGGAAAAAGGGAGGGGTTGTAGTAATCTTATTGGACTCAAAGCTTGATACTTATTCCTCTAACACACCTCACACCTCTGTACATAATGTTGGATTTTCTTTCTCATCCCTTCCCAGAAAAACAGTTTAGAGATTATTTTATATGTGCAGAAATAGATATTCTTTTTCATCTCCCTACCGCTAAGTCATGAAACTCTTTTAATATTAAATCAATTTTCAGGGACCCTTTTGGTATGACCAACCTGTCTTGATAGTATAAGATTCCTCTTTTTAATGTGTACCATGAATGTTCTCCGTTCTTCATCAACAAATCTTGAATTAGTTTGCCCAATTTTTCATCTCTTTCAACCTCTACTTCCAACTCTTCCCATTCTAAGAATTTGACTGTTGAAATAGTTGAATATAACATCCTTCTTGAAAGAGCATCAAAAACTCGATTTTTTGTCCCTGCTTTGTATTGTATCTGAAAATCAAAATCCAACAATTTTGAAATCCACCTTTTTTGCTCCTCACTCATCAATCTTTGTTCAGCTAAGAACTTCAAACTCTTTTAATCAGTCCGCACAATGAAGTGCCTCCTTGGAAGATAATGTCTCCATTTCTGTATTTCCATGACTACTTCCATCAGTTCTTTTTAAAAAACTGATTTGCTCAAAGCCCTATCCAAAAGGGTATGACTCATAAGCAACTAGTTGTCCTTCCTACATCAACACAACTATAATCCCCTTGCCTGAAGCATTAGTTTCTACAATGAATATCTTCTTGAAGTTTGGGACAACAAGTACCAACACTTGGGTCATTGTTGTTTTCAAATTATCAAAGGCCTTCTAGGCTAATTCATCCCATTTGAATTGTTCTTTCTTCAGTTGTTAAGTTAAAGGCCATGCTAATTTTCCATATCCTTCAACAAATTTGCGGTAATAGCTTGTAAGACCAAGGAATCCTCTAAGCCCCTTCACATTCTTCGGAACTGGCAATCCACCATTGACTTGTCCTGGTTTGGATCAACCGCTACCCCTTGGCCTGAAATAACATGCCCCAAATACTCTATTCTTATCTTTCCAAATGAGCATTTCTTCTCGTTCACCACTAGGTTATTTTCTCTAGCACGTCCAACACCTTCTTTACATGCTCGACATGACACTCCATGGGCTTGTTGTAAATTAGGATATCGTCAAAAAACACCAAGGTGAATTTCCTCAAATATGGGCTCAAAATTTTATTTATGAGAGTTTGGAAGGTTGACAAAGCATTTGTAAGCCCAAAAGGCATTACCAAGAATTCGTAATGTCCTTCATGAGTTCTGAAAGTAGTCTTCAAAACATCTCCTTCCTTAATTCTAATTTGGTGGTATCCTGATTTGAGATCCAATTTGGAAAAAATTTGAGCTCCTCCCAACTCATCTAACTATTCATCTATAATGGGAATGGGAAATTTGTCTGGTACCGCCACCTTATTTAAAGCCCTATAATCAACACAGAACTGTCATCGCCTATCTTTCTTCCTAACCAAAATAACATGGTTGTTGTAAGGAATATTACTAGGCTTGATAATCCCTGCTATCAGCATTTCCTTCACAAACTTCTCAATTTCATTTTTTTTTATAGTAAGGATATCTATAAGGCCTTATATTGGGGATATTTGCCCCCTTTTTGAGAATAATAGCTTGATCATTGACCTCTTGGGAGGTAAGTTAGTGGGCTCTGTAAATAAATCCTCAAACTCTTCTAAAACAGCAGCCAATTTGGAGTGAATGACAGTACCCTTCTCGGTTTCTAATGGTGAGAAATTCTGATAAGACAACATATATCCTTCTCCTTTATCATTGAGGGCCTTTATCATAGCTTTCCTTGAAGCTTGAGATTTACAAAGGGAGGGGTCACCTTTAATCATTCTTCTTTCCCCTTTGTGTTCCCACTTCAACAATAGATTCTTGAAATTTGCTTTAACGTTTCCCAAACTGGCCAACCAATCCATGCCCAAAATTATATCCGTCCCTCCTATATCCATTAAGAAAAAAGTTGTACTATTGGAACCCCCTAAATCTCCAACTCTAACTGTTTGCATATTCCTCTATTAATCACCTTATCTCCAGTTCCTATTTCCACCCCAAAGTGATGACCACTACATCCAACTTTTCCTCCTTTACCTCCAAATTCAGTTTGAAATATCTTTCTGCACGAAAGATCCAACCGTAAGCGTTGTTCCCCTGAAATATCGGAATCTGCAGTTTCCTGCCCCCAAAGTCTCTCGATGAGTCACAACTTAAGCTAAGAGAGCTGGAACTCATTCATTCTTCCATTACATCATTGGCCACTTCTCCATCCACCTCCTTGTTTCTCCTCTGTCTTCGGTGTGATCGACATTGTCAGGTCTGCCACTATGAGACCGATTGTGAGAGATAGTTAATTTTTTTAACTCTTCTAGTTGTTGTTCGAGCCCATCCATTCGTTTTTCCACGACTTTGCACATAAAGACCATGCACACCTAGAACCTAGTGCTCTGAATACCAATTGATATTATACCACGTAAATAAAGAAAACAAATAACATTCCGAGAGAGATAAAAGGGGAAATAGGGAAAGATTTATTATAAGCAGTAATGGGTTCCAAAAGACACGTAGACAATCCAATTGTCTACTTTGCTCAGTCTGTCCGAAATTCCCAAAAATTCCCCCCTTTCACGTATGACTCCTCACACAATAAAAAAGTTCTGACACTCTTAAACCTTGCCTCCCACTCACTCTCTCACCTCATGCCATCAAGGTAGAACCGTTTAACTCAATCATAGGAAAGATCTTATGGTCCCCACGTTATGGGTTTCCACTTCCTTCTCTCATAGACATTTTGTATATGCCTATTAGGCCCTTTTCGAACCTTATCTTTATCAAGCTCCATGGGATACCCAATTAAATTGTAAGTGACCGAGACCCCTTATTTATGAGTTTATTTTGGTAAGAGTTGTTTTGTTTACAAGGTACTATGCTAAAGATGAGCTCATCTTATCATCTCGAGATGGATAATCAAATATAAGTGATGAATAAGTGTCAAGAGACTTACTTGCGGTGCTTTATTTTGGAACAACCTAAAAATTGGGTGGATTGGTACCATAGGCTGAATTATGGTACAATACCACTTTCCATGTGACTTTGGCAAAAACACCCTTTGAAGTGGTATATGGGAGCACCACCTCCGTTGGTTCGCTTTACACAAGGAGAAACGAATATGAAGGCTATGGCAACAGAATTAGTTGATAGAGATGAAGCTCTATGACAATTAAAATATCATTTACTGCGTGCTCAACAAAAGATGAAGAAATATGCAGACAGGAAACACAAACCAGTGGTGTTTGAGCTAGGAGAATGGGTATTTGTAAAATTGCGACCACATAGGCAACAAACAGTGGAATCGACGCACTAATCCAAAGTTGGCAGCTTGTTATTATAGACCATTTCATGTTTTGGCCAAGGTGGGAGTTGTTTCATACAAGTTGAAGTTACCAAAGACAACTGGAGTGCATTCGATATTTCATGTATCATAGCTGAAATGAGCAGTTAGAGATTATTCTACAGCACTTGAATTGCCCATAAATTTGGAATTGGAGCCATGAGAATTTGGAACCAGAGACCATTCTAGCAACACGAGAATTTATGAAAAAAGGGGAGTTAATTAAGCATTGGTTGGTGCGTTGGAAGGGCAGAACTGTAGAAGAAACCACTTGGACAAATATAGTGTTGCTATAAAGCCAATTCCCTCATCTTCGCCTTGAGGACAATGCGATTTTTGGAGGAGGGAATAATGATAAAACACTTGAGGATGGGTTGATACAACAGGAAAAAGATAGTGGAGAAGACAATGTTAGTGGAAGGCCCAAAATATGAAAGGTTAACTCTAGGAAGAAGAAAACAGGCCCAGAGAATATTAATTAATTAGGAAGGGTAATGACGTGGAAAAGAATGTAAGTATTTGAGAGGGGAAGAAAGAGAGAGGATACGAAGAGTTTGTTATGAAATAGGGTAAGGAGAGTTGTCTCTCTAGAGGATTCATAGACTCAGGAAAGATACTATAGTGTCTTGCACTTGGTTTGCTCATTTTCACATATTCAATAATACAATTTCCGTAGACTATCATTTTCTGTTCTATTTTGAATTGATTTTGCTATCATCAGTTTGTTACATAACATGCATATGAATTGTTATCTACTAAATTTGATTACTTATCCCTAAGATAGTTGATTATTTATAAGTTACTCATTATAGTTAGTCATGTGTGTGGGTAGCTTAAAAGATAAAAATTTTGAAGTTTTTTTTTTCTTTTCTTAAGAAGGGGAGACGTTCCTTCACAATAATCCACTTTCTAGCCATTGGGACTTATTTGAATTGTAGAAGAAAGATGAATTCTAAATGTGCAAAAAACAGTCATGAAAGTGTATTCAACACTTAATGTAACTCCTTTTCTCTCGGACTTGAAATTTATATCCTTTAAATGCTTCGAAGTGACACACTAATTGGATTGAAGTGAATATTATTCTGCTTTATGGAATCATGCAGCCAGAAAGGGGTGAACTAATGGGAAATTAGAACCAAACACTAGTGCAGAATAAGCTTTTTACAACGCCCAATATGCACCGGTTCATGCGCAAACGAGGCATATGAAGACGCGGTGGCACTTTTGTAATTTTTTCGAACTTTTATGCCTCGGTTGTACATAGAACCGAGGCATAAACCCCTTAAAATTTTTATTTTTTCCGCTGCTTTGATATTTTCCAACAGGTGGTAGACTTTTATGCCTTGGATCAAATCTAATCGAGGCAAATAAATGTTTATGCCTCGGGTCTCCTATAACGAAGGCAAATAGATGTTTATGCCTCGAGTCTCTTATAACCGAGGCATATTTGATTGCTTTTCGAGTGGAATATGCCTCGGGTTGCATGTAACCGAGGCAAATAGATGTTTATGCCTCGGTTTAAAATCAACCAAGGCAATAAGTCTTCTTAGGGTTAAAAAGAAATCGCACCACTATTCATCTTCTTCGTGTGAGCAGCAGCAATTTTCTCTCTTCCATTTTCGAACGCAAGTTTCGTTGCAGAAACAAGTTTCGCGCCCCTTCCTTTTCAACTTCTCGTATCTTCCTCCTTAGTTTCTTGTCCAACTCCTTGATTCTTGCGAGCAACTTCACCTTCTCGCTCTCGCAGTCCTCCAATTTCGAAACTGTAGCATTTCGCTTCTCTTCAATGTTTTTCAGAGCGGACACCTTGGACTGCACCAACTCCATGAGGTTCTTGTGCATCGCCATGTTCTCGTCGACCTCGCGCTGGAGCTGGTCGATGCGACGCCGTTTCAATGCTGCGTCGGATTTAAATTAAGGATAAAGTTAGGAGCAGAAGACGTACTCGATTTGCGCGATGCGGTCCTTGGCATCTTGAATTGAAGCGACGAGGATGGTGTTGAGACCGCCGACGTGGTTTGCGGCGCCGACGTTAGTGAGAGGAAACCCTAACTTCGGAGAAGGAGGGTGGGTCAAAAAGTTTTTTATTTTAAATTTGTGATACCTATTAGGCCTCGGTTCCTTCCAGAACTGAGACAGTAACCCTCGCATATGCCTCGATTCATAACCGAAGCATAAACAGATCCTCTTTTACCTCGTCAGTATATGTCTCGGGTGTAAAACCGAAGCCAAAAGGTTAAAATAACCGTGGTCAAAACCCTCCCCTAGTGAAAACAAATCTATAATAAAACATACATAAAAACAAAAATAAAGTATTACAAAATGACAATGGTACAATTGGAAGTCCCTAAAAAGAAGATATAAGACACTCATCGAAGGAAAAAAAATGGTTTCTGTTTCTGTATTTGAAGAAAAAATAAGATGCATTTGATCACTAACTTACATAAAAGAACAAATAGTTTTTTTATTTTATTTTCCATAACACTTGTTTTGTCTGTTTCACAACAAATAAGATAGCAAACAAATAACAAAATAGAAGAATCGAAATTTAGAAAGTAAATTGAAACTATATGATGAGTGGTACTAGTTGATGGGTTGGGTGCACATTAAGTAAATTTAGGACCAAGCTACTTTATTGAAACCTAAACCACTAGAAAAACAAAGAAGACTTTGACCTTAATAACAATGAACAACGAAAACCCTCAGGAGGGATTTCTGGCAGGCATGCGATTGAGCTGATATTGACTACACAGAACTGACCATTTATAAGCCACCTCCAACATTTGAGATTCATATTTCCTCACATTTTGAAGCTCTGTT
>Ga0214542_1003410_pt1 | contig 32501 bp, 10 predicted proteins | sample CNSS1metaG_FD_160096 | JGI IMG/M metagenome (GOLD analysis project Ga0214542, IMG submission 160096) | Root nodule microbial communities from cowpea collected in UCLA plant growth center, Los Angeles, California, USA - CNSS1 | ecosystem: Host-associated > Plants > Roots > Nodule | place: USA...
ATATATATATATATATATATATATCATTAGTCATGTTTTAAGTCGGGATACCTTAATTTAAAGTAAGGAAATCCTTAGAAAATTAAAATAATAATAATAAAAAACACGTATCCTTTAAGGGCGTCAACATATGTCAGGATTGGTAGGTGTACGGGTGTTTCCACTCTCCACTCTATTTCCTATTGCCTTCCTGGTTTGATTACCGATCAACTGATCCCATTAAAGGTATACCTTTTCTTTATTTTTTTCTGCTTTTGAATCTCTCCATGTTTTTCAAGTTTGTATTATCTGAGTATCCTTTTAATGATTCATTAGTGTTTTTGGAAGTGGTATACGTAATCTCTTTCATGATGGACTTCCTATTGCATTTCAAAGAGTGAAGAAAGGTGTACTAATCTTTGGTACTTTTCATTTTGGTTTATAAAATATTGGAAATATTATTTTTCATGAATATAAATTCTAATTGATTTCATTGCTTTCGCAGGTAGTATTCCAATTACTCAATTGTGCATGGCAGCCTATTGATCTCTCATTTCAATCTCATGTGACTCTCGATTTGAAGGCATTTTTATTTTGAATTTGTAATTAAGCATTAGTCATGCTTGCTTATTACATCAATTGTTTGATACAAATTTTATTAAATTGTAATGATTGTACATTTGTAGTCTTTTAAGATGTAATAAGAAAGTGACAATTTGTCCAATATTTTTTTCGGACTAGACTTTGTGTTTTCCTGGAAATTTCATCTGCAACTTTGTGTTTTCCTGGAAATTTCATCTGCAAAAAAGTGGATGTGAGCTTTCAACCTACGCATATATTTAGCATATAATACCTTTTGGCAAAGCAATTCTTATGTCTCAGTTCAGATAAAACATGACAACTCTGGACATCCAACTAACGAGATGGTTGAAGCAAACAGCAGTATGGAGATTTGTAGGTTTTTTCTCAACCGTTGTTGGACTTGTTTGCTATGGTCGCAGCTCCTCCTTCACCCTTCTATTCGGAGAGTGGAGCTTGTTCAAGATCTTTCTCTACACTGTGTTTAGTCTCTTCGTCTGTTTTTGGAGTCTACACGCAAAGGTATGTCCACGCTCAAAGTGTCCCCTATTCAAAGCTCATTCAGCACTATTGCTTTTGACCATCACATCTGTGTATTCCTATTTCACTGATAAAGCTGGAAATGGGAAACCAGATGTATATAGTTTGATTTCCTGTGTTGCCTTTGCTATCATGTCATTCAGCCTCTCAAGGCAAACCCAGTGCGGTTTTGAAGTTGATCTTTTAAATTTTTTCCTGGGATTTCTAATACTGCTACTCATGAAGATTAAATTGGCATTAGCTGTTGTTGGAGTAGGTTTCAGCTATGCCCTTATTATTCTCCGTTCATCATTAGATACAACATCATACGAGAATTGTGGAACGCAAGATGAGCATTCTGTAGTTATTGATATGAACCAAGCAAGTGTGATGCAACATCTCGTGGATTGTGCGAAGGCCCTTGGGAAGGACAATTCCAATCTCAGCAACATGCTTTACGAGCATGTAAAGGAATGCGTCGAAGATTATTCTAAACTACAGGTAATCGACCAAAATTTTGTGATCGACGCGCTTCCAATGGGGAAAATGAACGACCTTCGTAAAACTATAGAGCTGATGATGGGTGCAGGGTTGACAAAGGAGTGCTGCAAGGTGTACTGTAATTGGCGGAGGGAGAGCTTAAAGGAGTGCTTAATGAGTTTATTAAGGTTCCCAGAGATCAACACCGAGGGCAATGGTGAAGGGGTTGAATTTAAAGATTACGTTATTAGAAGAAGGCTTAAGGCTGTGAGGGTCGCTCTTACAATACTTGTCCCCAGTGAGCGACGACTTTGTGATAGCGTCTTCTCCGGGATCCCTTCTGTTGCTGATCTTTGTTTCACTGATGTTTGTCGGGGAGCTACCATTCAATTGCTGAATATTGCCGTTGTCACTGCGAGTGGTATCCATTCCAACTGGCGGTTGTTCGAAATCCTTGGTATGCTTCAGGTTTGGTGTAAAATAATTCCTTCGTTTCGATCATTGTTTCCAAAGTTAATGGTAAAGAAGGCAATGGCAATGGCAATATTCCAGGACGAACTAGGAAAAGCAAGCATGGCCAATTTTATCAAAGTGGGAAATATGATTTCCCATCACCCAACCGCCAGTATAATGGCCAATCATTGCGGGGTTCTTGTAACGACCATTAATGTCATGAGGTACCTCATTTCTACTTGTTTGCCCCAACAGACCTCGGAGCATAATGTAGCGGGAACATCTTCATCTTCTGTGTATATTGATCGAATAATGAAACATTTCGAGAGAAAATTGGTGGCAGAGAGCAAAAGAATGAATCCTGCACGGCGCTACCTTTTAATGATGAATACTTGGAGGTTTGTAGAGCTAAGCGCAGAAATGTCCGGACTTGATTGTTTGAAAAAATACAGGGCAAAAGTTCAGCAAAACCTCAAATTTTATCAAAGTACTTGGAGTACAGTACTGGAGTTTTTGAAGCTAGAGAACAATACGTTAGTGGAGCCTAATGCTTACGCAGAGTCCCTGAAAAGCAACATCAACTTGTTCAACAATGCCTTTGAACATATATATAGTACTCAGTCTACATGGGTTGTCTTTGACAAGCAGCAAAGGGAACAAATAATAATGTCACTTCAAAACATCTTGTTGCCAGCATATGGAAGCTTCATTGGGAGGTTTCAGAATATTCTTGGTAAAGATGCTTTTAATCATATTAGATATGGAATGTTTGATATCCAAAACCAACTCAACAACTGGTTTCTCGAAGGAACGAAAATGATCTACCAAAGAGAGAAAGAAGGACTATTAAAGCTTGTTCAAACTAAAATATGATTTTTTATCTCATAATAAAAGTAGTTCTAAACACATGTATGCCTTGTCCCATGTTTTCTTCTTAGAATTGTGAACGCTTGTTTCTTTTTTCTCGTTTCCATTTGTAGATCAAGTCTAAAGTAAAAGTTGAGATTGGGAATATAAATTTTTTAGTTGAGAAAGAATAAAAAAAACTTTATTGACTATATTAATACTTTTCTTTAAATTTAGAGAAGTTCGTTATCATCTTGGTTCGCCCGATATTGGCACACATAGTTGTGATTCATGGGAAAAGGACGATACCAGCAGAATTCCAGTGAGTGGTAGATAGAGTGGAAAACGTCACACCAAAAAACCCTCTGATTCAACCATTGCTCTAGGTTGTGGTAGAACTTTAGAACAAAAGCAGGGCAGAAAGACTACATTGTGAAATATTTGATGAAGATTATATGGTCTCCCAAAGGATTTGTGTCATATTCGGCAATGAACGTTTTGTTAACAAAACTAGCTTGGGCAACCAAATAATCTGCATAAACAAGTTGTTTATAACTAAACTAGAGTGATAAAAAAATAAAGTGAATTTGTTAAAGAACTCCTTCTCAGGAATTCTCGCGAACAGCTTCTGAGCATAAGAATGTACACAAAAATAAAAATGCAAAATTGTGAGGATTTATCTTCATTTATACCTCTTGCATCTTTATTTTATTTTTTCAAATTCTACAAATTCTACCTCCTGACATGGGTGAGGCTTAATTTATACAAGTAGATATTATCTAGAAATTAGGTTTTGAAGGATATAATTCAAGAATCCACAAATTAGACGTGTTCTTAGGATCCACATCCATGGATGATTCTACATTAAGTAGAATTGGATGATTCTTTCTTCAATGAACTTTGGAAGATAACTAATTGTCCTTTCTTTCCCAATTAAACATATATATGTAAGAAAAATATGTTCTACATCAAACCTGGATTAAGTTTGCTCATACAATAAAGGCAATTGATCACAAATGATAGGCAGACAGAGGATCCTTACCAAGTCCTATAAAGGTAATCATCATCGCCCAAAAAATTGGTTTCAGAACCTTTCGACCAAGTTCCCATGGAAGGTAGGATAACGTGCTTGGTTAACCCAGATATGTTTATTTTTCACTTAAATATGTTTATTTTTAGCCGACATTGGTTGAAAACATAATGTCGTATCTGTATTTTTCATCCTATATAAGGAGAAATATTCATTAATATTAAATTAAATTAGTTGAATATCTTTTTGTTATTCTTTTTTTTACCATACTATTCCGTTAGCATTTTGTTTTTTCAATGTTATAATTTTTTTTAATAATTATGAATACTTTCTGATATTTGATAAAATTAGTTAGTAATTTAATTTTTTCTAGTAGCAAGTGTGATACTTAACTACATAATAGTAATTTAACATACAGAGCATCGAGAAAATTTATAAATAATAGTTGAAATATAATAATGAAAAAATATAAACAATAAAAATAACATGTTTCCTTATTCTGAAAATTTTCTTAATTGATTAAGTCTTTGTCAGAATTATTAATTATTTCGTATACTTTCTTAAAATCTTAAAAAATATTATAATGAGATTCTTTTAGCCTCAAATAGTTTTAGAACTAATTGAGATTCAGAAGTCACTTATAATATCAATAATTTTACATGAACAATGAATGAATAAGATATTTAATTGACAGTAGGATCAAAGAATTGGAAAATACAAATTATGACATATAGAATAAAACTCACAATACATTAGAAAAGACATAAAAAATAGGTGTCACAGAATAAAGTTTGAAAAATTTTAAAGATCTTCACAAGAAATACAAATTCATGATAAGATCAAAATGATTTAGGAAAGAATTCCAGCAAAGAATTTCTCTCACTTCAAATAATAACTAAAACCTTTTCATATTCCGTTCCTTCACAAAATTATTTATACTCCTTTTATCCAAGAGAAAAAAATAACATAAATAAGTTTTTGGATCTTTTATTTAAAGTCTAAAACTTGGACTTTTTATTCTCATCCCAAGCAAATAATACATGTGGATAACACTTCACATGTTGGACTTCATCATGTAATTGCACCTCCATTAGATTAACCACCACTCTTTGCAAAGTTTTTTGAGTCAATTTAGCTCTTGCTCTTGTCGTCCTCCTAAATCTTGTATTGGCTTTTAGGCTTTCCTTTGATCTTTAGTATAGACTTCATGATTATTAAGAGTTTCAACATTGTTAATAATGTCCATGTCAATTTATATTTATGTTTTCTCGTTTTCTCGTATTCTATTCGATTAATATCATCTCAAATGCACTTAAGCATGTGAATATTATGGAAAACTTGGGATTGTGACTTGATAACTTTAATATTGTTATCACGGATCAGAGGATCTTAGTTGTTAGGATATTGTTGATGAGCTTGGTTGACCCTACCATATTGTGAGACTCCTCAATAACATAGCTTACATCATAGTTAGTCAAGATGTGTGTAGTAAAAATGTTGTTTGAAAAAAATCATTTAATTGTTCTTACATTTTATCACGTGTTGCATGATATGATATGGTATGATACAATAAAACTAATTAATCTTATTGTTATTCTTGATAACCCATGATATAGAACTATCCTCTTATAGTAAATGTTATAGAATATAGTGTACAAATTTATCATTAATATTCACACTAGTTACATTTCAATCTTAAGTCTCTATTTTAATAATGAGACCCAAAGTTATATCAATCATAATGGAATTTCTTATCAACATGCTTCTTTGGATCCGAAATAAGATAAATTAAGGATATTTTCATTGTGTTGAATTGAATATTATTCATTTAGTCTTTTTTATTTTCTTTTTCTTTCTTTCCTTTTCTACTTATCCCCTATTATGACCAAATGGTAATGACACCAATTACCAAAAACATTCAAGGTTATGATCTGCCATTTCCCTTATACCGTCGACTTATCTTATCGACCTTTTTCTAACCTCTAGATTTCTTCCTCTTAAATATTTCCCACCCCTTACAAACCTTTAACCTTTCCTAGGTTAGTTTTTTTCCTACCCTTATGATGATGTAAATGTTATTGATCCAATCGGCCTTGGGCTTGATTGGGCCCAACACCACACCCCCTTAATCCAAAGAAAGCATCAAAGTTACAATTTTCCATGAAATTGTCTTGAAATGTATTAATAGCTGAACTTCTTAATACTATACAATGACAAATCTTGATCAATAAATTTTGGAGAATCAGAATTATATATATATATATATATATATATATATTATCACTATCGCTATTACAAAATTAATATCTTATTATCGAGTGCAATAAGAGTATTTTCTTAAGGATGAGAAAAGAAAATAAAAAAAATAAATTGTATTTAAATTTTTTATGTGTTAAATGAAAGAACATAAATAGTGATTAACTAAAAAATAATAATAAGAGAGAAAAAATAAACACAAACACGTTAAATTTTCTTTTTCATTCTTTGTAATATTTAATTTTAGGGTTAAATATGTTTTGGTCCTTCAAGTTTAAGTGAAATTTGAAATTAGTCCATCTTCAAAACTTTATATCAATTTAGTCATTCATCTTCAGAAATATGTAGATTTAGTCATTTTAACCAGATTTTGTATGTTAGTATTTGAAATGTTTACACCTTTTGACACATATTCTCTTTAATATTAGCTCAAATATTATCGTAAATCGCGTTTGAAATGTCACATAAACTTGATAAAATTTGGTTAAAAAGACTAAATTCACGTATTTGTAAGGATGAAAGACTAAATTGGAATAGAATTTCGAAGAGGGACTAATTACAAATTTCACTAAAAATTGAGGGAGCAAAAAGATATTTAACCCTTAATTTTATAATTTACTATTTATTAACATTCAATTAAATTATGTATATACAAGATAAAAATTCTAGACTCACAATTTTAAAAATTTGGTTATTTTAAAAATTTGGGTCAAAGCCAGCCAATAATCCTCCGCCACTAGTACAATACACCACGCTATCATAAATGACTCTCTTTGACAATGGACAATTTCTCAAATCCTTCACTGCCTCTTTGAACTTCTCAAGATTTATAAACCAAACCAAAGGCGCTGCTCTACAGAAATCAAGTTATGTCTATCCGAAATTTCAATCCTCTAGAACAGAAAAGGCTATGCAGATTTCTGGGGTTTATGTCCTGTGTGATTGGACTAATCTGTTATGCGTTGAGTTCCTCTTTCAACCATGTATTTGGAGAGTGGAACTTCTTCAAGATCACCCTTTACACCATGGTAAGTTTCTCTATCAGCAGCAGCATGTTATTTATGAAGAAATGGAGACGATCCAGGCGTTTCTCGCTGAAAGTTCACGTGGGTGTTCTTGTTTTGTTGCTTACTTCTTTGTACTCGTTTGTGTCTGATAAAGTTGTGAATGGAAAACCAAACGGATTAAGTTTGATTTCGTGTGGAGCCTTTTGTTTAATGTCTTTGTGTCTTTCAAGGCTGATTAACCCAGCTTTTGGAGCAGATCTTCTCAATTTCTTCCTTGGATGTCTAACTGTTCAACTTATGGAGATCAATTTGATACTCTTTATCGTTGCTGCTATCTTCTGCTATTGTTTCGGGATTCTTCGTTCTAAAGACTCTAACTCAGAGATTGGAACAGTACCAATGGAAGACCAAGCAACCATAGAACTTGATACCGCAGATGGTGGAGAAAGAGAAGCAGAGGACAACATTGGCCAACAACAAGTTCCGTTGTTAAGAATGGTAGGTGATGGTTACAATTGGAAAAAATACGAAGATAAAGTAGGGAAAGGGAATGAAAATCAAGTAAGTTACTATAAATGCACACACCCCAATTGTTATGTGAAGAAAAAAGTTGGTAGAACTTTAGAGGGGAAAATTGTTGAGATCAATTACCAGGGTACCCATACACACCACAAGCTTATGAATAATATGAAGAGGAACTCTTCATCTGAATATTTGTATTCAGTGGTAACTTCAGAGTCTGTCACCAGTGACTTGCCAGATCAATCATTGGATCAGTATCCAAATGAAATATAATTTAGCACTCTGCTTCTAGATCTCATCACTTTAATAACAAATTTTATGTAATGAAACTAAAGTTCATAAGGAAATAAAGATAACACTTAAAATACAAGAAGAAAGTTGTCATAGTTCTCACTACTATTTGAAGAATAAGGGCAAAGCTACTCTTATAAGATAGTCTGCAAGATAACTGTAAGATGCTTCTGTTAAATGAACACTGTCCCAGAATACATACTTTGAGTGATTACTGCATAGAGGTGTAAATGCATTACATATCTCGATCACTTCCAAGTAACCTGATCCACAACACCCTCTGTTTGTTACCTCCATACCTATTTGATACATTTCCACAAATGTTCAAAATAAATATAAGAACACTAGAGAAATATAAAATGAAGTTAATTAATGCATTCTATGTGTTTGATGTATAAGTATTGAATATGACTTACCATAATGTTGAGGATGAGTAAAAAGGTTAAGTAGTGGGTGATACAAATCTCCATATACAATTTTGCTTTGAGGGAGTGTAGCTTGTAACAGGGAGAGTCTCTGAGCCAACTTCTGATTATACTTCTCACTGTCAGTATTCTGATGCATCAAACATTGCCTATCAATTTTGAGTTTTAGGGTCATTTGAAGAGGCACACAACCAAGGGGAGGAAGCCCGGCCACACCAATGTTCCTACATCCTTGGTCATATAGTTCCTACAATATCAGACACAAGATTATTATTATGACTGTGCTTCGATTAATGGATTTTGATTTTGTTAAACTTCATAAAGAAAATTAGAACTTTTAAAAGTATATTTCTTCTCTTGTGAATTTCTTATTATTAAATTTGTTGAAAATAATCTAAAAATATTAACTATTTTAAGTTTCACATTAAATAAAAAATAAAAATAAAAAAAGTTAGTCTCTATATAATAGAAAAAAAATATATAAATTCATTACTTTAAAATTTTGGATGTTAATTTAAAAAAAAATATAAATTCATTGTTTTAAAGTTTTGGATCGTAAATAATATCAATTATTTATATGCATTATATTAGAAAAAGACAATTACTTTATGCATCCTATCATTTTCTTCCTAAGTCGTATCATTTCTAGAATTTATTTTTTGAATCACGATAAACAATTTTGAGAATTCTTTTTCAGATATCGATCACTTCCTTTTGTACAGAAAACATTTTCTAGAAGTTTTTTGATAGGAATGGGAGGCAATTACTTTAAAGTTTTGGATTGAATGTCAATGTAAAAAAGATTCTTAAATTCATTCACTTAAAGTTTTTAATTGAAAATAATATCAATTATTTATGTGCATTACGTTAGAAAAAGACAATTACTTCATGCATCCTATCATTTTCTTCCTACGCCATATCATTTCTAGAATTTATTTTCTGAAACCCGATAGACAATTTCAGGAATTGTTTTCGGGAATCAATTCCTCTCATCTTTTACAGAAAACATTTTTCAGAAGCTTTTGATGGAATGAAATGAGAAATGTGATAAGATGCATGAAACAATTACTTTTAGAAAAATATCTAACAATAATATCAAAATCCACGATTGTCTCCAGATTTTGAACTTGTATTACCTGAGTTAGGCTTAGTTATGTTAATGTATATTTATGTATTCTCCCTAAGACCTATGTGAGAAAAAGAAAAAAACCCAACAAAATTTACAATTTAACCATAGCAAAATAACTTTGGCTTACCTTAATGATGACCTCAAACTTATCAAGCAAATAATCTTGGTAAGCATCGATGGTGATGAACATGAGTCGTCGAGAGGGGAAGTCATGGAAATTCAAAATGAAATCGTTAGTACCAACAGAGATGAGAACAAGAGCATCATGAAGTCTTTGCATGGCTTGATCTTCTCCTACGATTTGCTTCAGCTTCATTGTGTAAGCTTTGAAATATTGAAGTTGTTGGTCCATCGATAAAACATTAGTGAGAGATGCAGTGAAATCATCAATACCAGATTGTCCCGAGCCAAAAGAAACTCCTGTTAGAAGTTCTTGGTCACTTAGGTCTGGATTTAGAAAAGGAGGAACAGTGTCTTTGATGTTCAAGGCAGAGGCAAGAAAATCAGGAACCAATTTTCCGTTGCTGAATCTCCCTGTGGGTACATGCCCTGGGAAATCTATGCCATAAGGAAAATAATTAGCCTTAGAAATAGTTAGCAGGTAATTGTTATTACCAGGATCAACAGTAGAATCTCCAAAAACAAGTAGGGATGAGAATTTTGAAGATTGGACAAGATTGTTTGAAGCAAGAACACCAATGCAAACATGCATTAGCATCACAAGATGCATTGTAGATGATGACATTTCTGCTATTTTCAAGTCACAGCTCTTATTTTCAAGGGCTACAGTGATACCTATATATATATATATATATATATATATATATATATATATATATATATATATATATATATATATATAAATAATGAGAAATGCAGTAAGAGGAAATAGTGTGTCAATTATTTTCCAATATTGTCAGAAAAGAAAGTATAGCTATATTTAGTGGCACAAAGAAAACATACTTAAAGTTATTTTGTTAGTTTCAGTGTAGATGATTGCATTTTTTTTTTATTTAAAAGAATTTAGGCAAATTATCTACTAATAGAATATTTTGAGAAAGGTTAGATGAGTGATATTGAATGTGCATGAAATTTAATCCAGTAATGTACTGTATGATTGATTATAATAGTTGTTTCTTTAAACATTGTATTACATATTTAAATTTCAATCGTGAATAGTATGTGAATAGTGTAAAATATTATTATTAAGCTACATAGAATAAAGTGGAAGTAATTATTATTTAATGCAAATTCTTGTAGCTAAAAGAACACTTAATTATTGCTATTTTTTTTCAATATATACATAAAGGTGTTTTTAAATATTTTGATAAATAATATATGTTTTTTAATTATATATTTAAAATGTAAATATATTAATTGTATTTATATTTTTGTAGTCAGTTACTTAAATTACACATTGACTGAAAAAAAGAAGAGAATTTACACAATGAAATTCTACATTTAATAGTTTTAGATTTAACTTCTTATTTTTAAATTTGTACTCAAATTATTAAGATTGTGAAAATAAACTTAGAATAACAATTCAATTAGAATACAAATTAAAAAAAAGTATAACATTTCAAACTTTTTATACAGAATGATTTTTTTTTTATTGATTTCCTCTTTGTTCCAATTAATTCTAAAAGAACATTATTTAATTATTTATAATAAGAATAAGAATATATGTGTAGAAAAAGATTACTAAACATTTAGAAAGAGGGTGTGAATGAATAAAGTTTGAAAAATGAAACCTTCTCTCCAAACTTTGTAAGATATTATTTATGGAATAACTTGATAGCATACATCAAGTATATAACATCCTGGAGCAAGAAGATACTAAAAAGAAGTCACCAATTATTTTTTAACATTAATTAAAATTTAATTTCAATTTAATTCAATCAACCTTACCTTACCATAAAATGTTTTTTTGGTGGGAATGTAATAAATATTGAGGAGAAATAATTAAAAATAAGCAGAGCATATTGATAACTTCTGCAATGCAATTAAATGTTTCTAAAAAGACTGATATTATCTCCTTGGAAGGTGGCATTTATAAATAGAAGTTATGAAGAGATGATGAATTGAAGTACCTCTGCAAGGATATTTAAATTACCATTTGGCATATTTCAGGGATTTATTTGGTACTTCAAAAAACCTGCACATATTAAATACTATATTAATTATATGGATATGAAGGCATTGAATTTCACCAGTAAGGTAAAATAGATAGATAGGTAGAAAGTGTAAAATATGAGAAGTGAAAGTAAACGAGGAAAAAAAATGTTAACCTTTCAGCACAAATAAAAAAGAGGAAATAGTCGATATAATATATATTTAATTATATTTAATTATCAATGTATAAAAAATTTAGTTTCCTTAATTTTATTTGAACTATTAAAATAATTAAATATTTTTTTATTTTTTTAATAATTATTATCTGTATTTATTAAAAAAATTAATATAAATATAAATATATATTTAACATTGAAACAATTTCTGTTTTTTTTTTCAAATTTAAAATTGTCAGTGCTTCATTATAATAAATATACGTTATAAATACTAATTTAAGTATATAATCAAGCATTTTAAAAGCTAATTTAGTTTATATATAAATTTTTAATTAAATGGAAATATAAAATTAATTTAAATAAATTTGATGAACAACTTTAAAATATATTATTAGAATAATTGATATTGTTATTGCAATGATTTCAGGTGGATAAAAGAAAATAGATAATGATTTATAATCACAAGTATGTCACAATAAGAAGAATTATGTATATGTTACTTGGCATACGTTTAAGATATGATTTAAGTTCGTGGAAGATAGATTCAACTTAACATGTTTCTAGTTAAATAAAATTGGGATTGATTTTTTTTTAATTATAATATATTTTAGTTCTAAAACATTAAAAATAATGGATATAGTTATCTAAATTTAATGACTTTATTTTTTATGTGTGTTAAGCCGTGTTTTAGATTAACATTTAAGTTAGAAATGTCAAAAAGTAAAAATAATTTATCTCATTTGACATGTAAAAAAATTAAATGGGGTAGATTAGAATAACTTTATCTACTTAATTTTGATATTGTAGGACTAAAACTGTTTCAAAGTTTGAAAACACAAACAAAAATTAATATTGATTAAGAATTAGAAACATGAATTAAAAACATATTTAATCTAGTTATTAAAATCATATTTATATCAATAAAGAGACATGGAGTATTTAACCCTTGAAAAATAAGAAATTAAACTCTTACATTAAATTACATTAAATTGCTATATAATATTTTTATATTTAATGTATAATTACTGTATAATTATCCTTAAAATAATAAATCAAACCTTTTACAAAACTCGAAGTAACTTTAAGTTACTTTCTCTAGCTCTATTTATTATTTCTCTCTCATGTTATATGTCTCTCTTCATACTTTCTTAACACCCTTCAAATATTCCTCTGCACCATGTCTTTTGTTTTAATTTAAGGGTTAAATATTTTTTTAGTCTCTTAACTTTCACTACAAATTTTGGAATTAATGTCTCTTCAAATCTTTGGTCCAATTTAGTTCTTCAACTTTAGAAATGTATGAATTTAACCATTTTAACCAAATTTTGTTAAGTTTATTTTTTTATATGTTAAGCCGTGTTTTAGATTAACATTTAAGATAAAAAATGTCAAACAGTAAAAATAATTTAATGTCATCTTAAAATGTCATTTGACATATAAAAAAAATAAATGGAGATGGATTAGAATGACTTTATCTATTTAATTTTATTATTGTAGAACTAAACTGTTTGTGTTTCAGAGATGAAAACATAAACAAAATTCAATATTATTTAAAAATTAAAAACATATTTAATCTAATTATTAAAATTATATTCATATCAATAAAGAGATAGGGAGTATTTAACCCTTGAAAAATAAGAAATTACACTCTTACATTAAATGGCTATATAATATTTTTATATTCAATGCATAATTACTCTATAATTATCCTTAAAACAATAAATTAAACCTTTTACAAAACTCGGAGCATCTCTAAGTTACTTTCTCTAACTCTATTTATTGTTTCATTCACATGTTATGTCTCTTCATACTTTCTTAACACCGTTCAAACAACCTTCTTTTACCATTGCACCATGTTTCTTGTTTTAATTTAAGGGTCTAATATGTTTTTAGTCTCTTAACTTTCACTCAAAATTGGAATTAGTGTTTCTTCAAATCTTTAGTTCAATTTAGTTCTTCAACTTTAGAAATACATGAATTTAGTCATTTTAACCAAATTTTGTTAAGTTTGTTTAATGTTTCAAACACATTTTCAGCTAATATTAAAGCGAAAATGTATCAAACAATATAGAAAAACTTAAATATTATCATAAAATGCATTTAAAACGTTAAATAAACTTAATAAAATTTAGTTAAAAGAATTAAATCCACATATTTCTAAAGTTGAGGGACTAAATTGGATAAAAGTTTCGAAGAAAGATTAATTTCAATTTTCACTGAAAGTTAAGATATCAAAAACATATTTAACTCTTACTTTAATTAGAATAATTGAACACATACTTGAAGAATAATGATTTAAGAGACAAAATTTGATTCATGTTCTTTTTTATTTGAATAATATTCCTATTCTCTTTGTTTTTGTTTTCTCTTACGAAGTATTTGCCATGTTGGTTACCACATTTTCCAAAACACGTGATCCTTGCAAAATTCAAATTCAAAGTATCACACATTTACCATAACTAAAAGAATAGAACTACAAATCTTAGTTACAAGTTTTGGAACATGGGTCCAATAGCAGTGGCCCAATAATACAAGGGCCCAGTCAACGATCGTGAATCTTTTCAAACAGTTCTAGATTTGGACGGTGCCAAAAAATCAAACCTTACTTACTCTAGATCATACATAGTAAGACATGACACTTCACCAAATTCATATTTAGGTCACTTCCCAAATAAATTGGTAGGGTTCCTTTATTTCCCAATATATATATATGTTCTATCTATTCCACATTATGTGAATTTATGAATTATTGAGTCATCTTTGCCAAATATGAAAAAATCGTGGATCAACTCACTTTTCTTCCTTTATGAATTCCTTTTTTTATTTGAAACATTACTCGTACTTTTTTTTTCACGAATTATAATAATATTTTTTAATATCTCGAGTTTTAGTTCTACTAATTAGGGTAATTTGATATTTGAAATAAAAGTAATTTTTCCCAATGTTATAAATATATAATTTTAGTCTATGACTTTATTAAAATCTAAAATCGTACTATTACGAATATACGATACTTAAAAATCAAAAGTATAATTTCGTTTCTCCTAAAAAGAAATAAAAGGTTTGAAATATACTAATTTATATTGCTAAAATCTACTTACGTTATACATCTTATAAAACGACTGTCTACATTTATATTCACTATGTCTAAGCTTAATTATTTTAAGTTAAGTTTTAAGTTTTGGTTTAGATGTACTTCACATTATGATGATTAATTTAAACTTCTAATTTAGTGAGATTTATATCTTTGAAAGTAAGAGTAGTGTGCTATATTCTTTTAAGGCTAAATGAAGGAGATATACGTAAACAAAATACGTATTGATACTTTTTATAAGATGTATGTATTTATACTTATTAAGATGTACGTATTAAATAAATAAATCATAAATAAAATAAAAATAAATAAAATAAAGTGATACATATATAGCGAAAACTTATTTCCATATTTGTATTAGTATTTACATATTTGAGATAATTGGTTTAACTTGTAACTTAGAGAAAGAAATTAATTAAGATATTATAATACATTAGTATGTAATTAAGTAATTAGTGTGACCTTAAGCTTATTGACAAAAGTATTAACGCTATTTATGTTGTTGGTTATATAAATTAGAGATAATAGTAGTAATGACTATTTTATTATTTTTTACATTGAATTAAAAATATTGTGATTCTTAATTTAATAACATCAATCGAATATTATTTTTTGTTTATTTATTTAAAAAATAAATAAATGCAAAAGTAACTTTATGGGAAAAAATTTTAAATGATTAAATCTAATATTTCAAATAACAATCTTAACAAAAACTACAACACAATTATTAAGAATTTCGAATTTTTAAATATAATATAAAATATAAAATAATTATAAAATTAAGTATCATAAAAATATGTCAAATATAAAAAAACTACCATTATAAAAAAAATTAAATAGTAAACAAAGATAAAAAATAATTAATCCTAAAATTTGTTACTATTTAAAATATTCTTGTAGTATAAATATAGTAAAAATATCATATTTAAAATAATATTTTTATTCATAAAAGATGTGAGTAGAGAATGTATTTATGTAGAAGCAACTGCAAAATCTAATGTTAAAGTAATCACAAACGAGTCACGCGTGAAAAAGCAATACAAATCCTAAATTTGTCGTTTAGCTAATTAACTTCATCACCTAATTATTGATCTTGAGTATGCAAATTTGTTCTAGGGTTATTCTAGTGTTATTATATATATATATATATATATATATATATATATATATATATATATATATATATATATATAATCTTTAGTGTAAATGTTCGAATATATGAAGAGAAATGCATGAATATTTAAGAAGAAACAAAGATTTAATTAAGAAAATAAATCTCCTAAATCTCCTGAAATAAAAATTCTAAATCAGGAGCAAATATGTCAAATAACTTCCAATCTCAATCACTTAATTTTAGGGATTCCAAATAATACTATATTTATTTTACAATAAATAAATAATATTTTTCACATATTCTAACTCTTTATGGATGAAGAAGGAGATCTGAGACGGAGAATGGAGTGTTTCCTAGCATCCCCAACAGTCTCTAAGAGTCTCTTCCAAGCACTCAAGTGTTTCTTTTCATGTAAAATGAAGCATTCCCTAAAACTCTTGTAGAAACATGATTAAATATCTATATTCGCGTATCAAGTTAACATTCTTGTCCAACGGCTTCATTCTCGTACAACGAGGCCTAAAAATCGATGCTCCCTGACTTGTAACTAGGGATGTCAACGGAGCAGGTAGGATACGGGTAGTAGCTCCCCCATACCCTACCCGCTAAATAATTATTGGCCATGTACTCGTACCCATATTCGTCGGGTATCTGTTGTGCGAGTACCTACATAAATTTTTAATATCCACGGCTACCTGCGGGTATTTACAAAAAAATAAAAATAAATATTTAACAATATATTTTAATTGTAAATTCAAATAAAATACAATATATAACATTCATAAATTTTAAACAAAAGTCCAAATAACTCATTTAAATAGTGTTGGATGACTGTTCACAAAGAAATGAATTTTTTTTAAAATTAATTGATAAAAAAATAACTCATTCAAAATCAATATGTTAATATTTTAATCATGTTTTTAAATTTTTTTTAATTTAAATTAGAGTATAGCGGGTACAAGTATCCACAGTACGAATACTATGATACTCGTACCAACCCCCGTTAACATACGGGTATTAAAAATACACGTACCCGTTATCCGCGGATATTCATTTCCTACAAACACTACAGGTTTTGACTGTCATTTTCGCCTAGCAAGCCACCAGCTTGTCCAACGAGTTAGCTTGAAACCTAAAAATGGTTTTTTGATTGTCCATGGCAGTACAACCCTACATGTGAGTCGTTCTTCATGTTTATGGTGTTGAGTACGTGGCATGGGTATTTGTACAAAAATCATTCTTCCTTATTCAATCATGCTTCATTGATGAGTTCTAACTTGTTTTTCTTTGTTAGAATTGCTTCCTATTGATTTATTTCACATAGTTAATGTTCCTACCACACCTAAATCGCTCATTTCCCCTTCAAATGTGTTTTTAAAAATAAAACTGAGACAAAACACACACTCCAAAATAGACAATATTTCAGAAAGATTGTGATCGACAACAATTCTTTTATCAAACTTGAGATCGAAACAGTTAAAATAAATATTAAAAATAAATAAACATAAAACAACTAAAATATAAAATAATACATAAACAAAATAAACTTAAGAATTAATAAATTAATTTTGTTCACAGAACTAAACACCAATGTAGAAAATAACACAATCTTGTACAAATATTAAGCTCTGAACTATATATAAATTATAGGCTAACTGAAGAATGCCATCCAAATGTTCTCCACGAAGAAAAGACTCGTAATAAAGTAAACTAACTTATAAAATACTTTATTCGGTTGAACTAAATAAACAACTCAAATATTGTTTTAAACATGCTCCATCGGGTAGAAAAATATTTCGATCAATTAAACTAATTAATGAAGCATTGACCCATAACTTCTCTTACAAGTTTAATCTCCAATTCAAATTTAATACTCAACTTACTACAGAAGTTTCTTGGCCCTACAAATTAATTAAATATTGCGTGTGTATTAAATAATTGATATAACATAACCAGCTGCACATATAACACTTCGATATCTCTCTTCCTTCAGAATTCAGCCGTGTATTTTATTAGAGATGAAGTGATCATCTATTTTATTTGAAATTCTGAAATATGACCGAACTTTTGTTTTAAATAAACTAGCGAACAATAATTCGCAGCTAAATATCAACACGCGAGAGAAAATTTTAAGAATTCTTCTATTTGAATCCTTTTTTCATTTAAAAAAAAAAACACGAAAAAAATCTTATCCATTTAAAATAAAATACTCGATTGAATTGAAAGCCCGTCTACCTCACGCATGCTTCCATTCAAAACTTTTTTATAAAATAATTTGTTCATATATATTATATAATTGGGAAAATAAAAATGGAATACAATAAGCATGTATGATGAAGGGAAATAATTTGAAATAATTTGAAGATGACAATGGTGGTGGCCCCAATTATCCAATTATAGATTGGGACCTGGAAATGAGTTGATTATTATTGGAATGGTCCACATTTGAAGTAAAACCCTAAATACGTGTATGAGGATGATTACGCTGAGTTGAAGGACATGCAAGCTGGTTCGTACCTTCGTATTTGGCCACAATCTATTCAATTCAACCAAGCCAATTATTAGTTCCTCTTTATTTTGCACTCCAAAATAAAAATTGCGTTTAACTTTAAAATTTTTAATTCACTCAAAATTCTACCATATGAAAAATTAATTATTATTTAATAATGTTTTTGTAGTGATATTCTTTATAGATCAAGTATGTTTCTTTTTAAAAAGAAAATTAGTGAGATGCTTTTTATATTAATTGTCAAGGAACTTATGTAGAAAGTACACATATTACAATTCAATACTATTAAATATTTCCGAAACCTAAAGCCTTCAATTTAAAATCAAAGTAGTGTATATAGATAAAAAGTTTTTCTAGTATTTACCAAATTGTAACCATTCTACTTTTTACATTGGTTTCTAGCCAATGTTATATAGATGATGTAAAACCAACTTTTACCATTAGTGTAATGTGAATTTTTGTACATCTAAATTTGAAATATGTCTTGTTATTATGTTTGATAGGTTAATATTTCATTTTGGTTGATTGCATTTATGTATGTGAAATGTGTTTAAAATACAAATTTTCAAGATAATCAAGACTTACTTATGCTATATTAATTAAAACTTAATGTAAAATTCAGGAAGAAATTAATTAGTATAATTTTTGTATGTGTGTGTGCTTTTTATTTTATCTTTTCTCTTATTTTATTAAGTAATAAATAATCTTAAACCCTTCATTTTAATTGTTTAATATTATCAAATCAAAAGTTTTAAATCTCAATTTGTCCACCACATACTACCAGAATGGGAATATAAAAACTTATTAGTACGGTGAGCATGTTTCTATAACTTGATCTGCATACCATTTCATTTAAAATGAGATAAAACCAGATCAATTAGACTTTTTAATATAATATATAGTTGAAATTTTAAATAAAATACAAAATTAAATTAAAGTATGCTTATATATAGTAGATATTTTAAAGTAAAGAAATTTATTAAAATATAATATTATGCTATATGTATAAAATATTTTATCAAACAAATTTTTGTTCTAGTTGAAAAATCTTTTTTTTTCTTAAGATCTTAATCGAATTATAATGATGTGAAATAAAATACTTTTGTTGTAGAAAAAAAAAATACAGCAGATTTTAAATTTCAAATATGAATATCTATTCAAATCAACTTTAAACGAAAGGAGCTGGATTGTGCCATCCTCACCCTACTTATTGTGTTGCATTTGGAAAATATTCCCATGGTTTTTGTCGTACATGCAAATATTCAAATTCTTAAAACCTTTATAAGCAATTTTCTAGGGTTCTGATAAACTTTAGACAACCTGCATGCGTACGTATTATATCGATCAATCATTTATCAGGTAAGAGTATTCCAGATGCATGTGTTTGGTTAACGTGTACCCTAGAGGTACTTGCATATTAAAATAAAAAAAATATAAGAATAGTGTTTTTTACTCATTTTAATTTTCAAAAAAGGATTAAGTGTTTTATAATTTATCTTAAAAAACAAACTTTTAATTTATGTCTGTATCGTTCAGAATCAACAAAATTTGTTCTGGGTATCCAACACTATAATCTATTGAGTTTGCTTTTTCAATTTCATTTGTCTTATCGTCGTATACGGTGTAACATTAACTATACATAAAATAAATTTATAATATATAAATGATAATAAATCTTATAATAAGTTAATTTTATAGAATTGAGTTAAATTTAAAATTTAATATAATCATTAATTATTTAAATTTTATCGTATAAATATTTGTTATTTATTAGGTCTATCGTATCATTTACTATCATATTATTATTGGATCATTATTAATATATAATTGGGTTAAATATGTTTTTTGTCTTTCAACTTTTAGTGAAAATTGGAATTAATCCCTCGTAGAAATCTTAAACAAATTTAGTCTCTCAACTATGTAAATGCGTGGATTTAGTCATTTTAACCAAATTTTATTACGTTTATTTGACGTTTCAAACATATCTTATTATAATATTTTAGTTTGTTGACATCATTTAAAACATCTTCGTTTCAATGTTAGCTGAAAAATACGTTTAAAATATCAAATAAATTTAACAAAATTTGGTTTAATTGACTAAATCCACTCATTTCTAAAGATGAATTACTAGATTAGTTCAAGATTTTTAAAAAGGACTAATTTAAATTTTCACTAAAAGTTAGAGGACAAAAAACATATTTAACCCTATATAATTTTGTACTGGAAATGTATATATCTTAGAAAGTGTTGGAGATGATATATTGACTAGAAATAAAATAAATTTACAATATATAAAAGATATAAAAACATCACTTAATTGATTTTATTATAAAATTGAATTAAATTTAAAATTTGACATCTTAAAAATTTACATTCTTTGAAGATTGATCAGATGCTAAGTAACTTGGAGATGGAGATCCTTAAATGATTGCTTTTCATAAACTGTGATCACATGTCATACATAAGAATTTAGGTTAGATACTTAATAAGCCATTTTTTAGTGTAGGACACCAACTAGTACTTAAAGATAACGTACTTGCTGATAAAAAAAAAAATGAAAATGATAATGTACTTTCCAAATCTCGATTTCGATGCTTAGCCGTATCCCTACCACCGTACGTTAATTTGCCTGAGCTAAGTTAACATTAATGAGCCATAATCAATAAACTTCGTACAAACAAATGGCATTGAACTTTCCATAGATAAATTTGTATCCTCGAAGACATATTTGTGTATCTGAGAATTAAAATAACATAAAACCTAAAATTCAATTGACAAAATTTAATTTAGGAGACTGAAATTGTATTAAACTAATTACGATGATGTCAGTGTAAAATATACACATTTAGATGAAATTAATAATAGAAGTTTAAAATCATTAATAAATAAATTTTGCAATAGGTTTAATTTAAAAAATAACCCTCTAGCCAAAATAAATTAAGAAATTCACAAGAAAAAAAATACAAAAATAACTTACGTTGAAGTTCTTACGTGAACTAATTTAGATATACAATAATTTCATAAATATAAACTTAAACTTGACTTTATAAATTAATTTTGTGAGGTTTAAAGTGGACCTCTTGTTATACTCTGTAAATATATAATTGTGGTAAGTGCACCTACAAAGTTTTTGATAATGTAAATGTTTTCTGGTTTTGTCCGTATTGCAAAAGCGTGAAGGGCATTTATCTCCAATTTTTTTTCCTTTGTCTTTTATGATGAAAGACTGAATTTCTTTCTTGATTCAATGGCAGAATTTAAAGTTATAAGGTGCACGCTATTTCCCATGGTTGCTTCTGGATCTACATGCATGATTGATCTTGATTGATTAAGCCCCGCAGTTGTATGGGGACTGCTGTTTTTGTTTTTTCTCTTTATATTATTACTATGTTTCTTCTGTTTATGTTTTTCTATTCTTGATGGGTGCAAAGGATTCTTAGATAAAAAAACAAATACTAATTACATATGAATATATTTTTAATTTCTTCTGTTTATGTTATTCTTGATGGGTGCAAAGGATTCTTAGATAAAAAAATAAATACTAATTAGATATGAATATATTTTTAACTTTTAAAATAATAAATTTATGAATCTTTATTTTTATATAATATTTTATTTTTTATTTTTATTTAATATAAGTCTTAGATTTATATTTAGATTTTCCATAATATTTTTATTTAGTTGTTCCTTATATGTTTTTTCAACATCAAAGAATATAGCTTCTTCTCTTTGTCTTAAGTTTGAGTAGGAGAAAATAAAATATACAAGAAAAATAATATGTCAGGAATATTCAGGCTATGTTTGGATAATCGTTGAAAAATGCTTTCTAATTAATATAGTTTTTTTTAAAGATATTCTTTTATTCATACAAAGTTATTTTAAACATAACTTTCTTATTTTCAAAAAGGTTTACATAACTATTTTAAAACATTTTAGTTATAATTTCAAGTACAAACAAATAGAATATTACACACATGTTAACATGTGCGTAAAAAGAGATGAAGTCTGTGATACTGGATTTCAAAGAACTTTCACACTTAAATGATTTCTTTTTTATAAACTATATATGTTTTTTATTTATATTTCATAGACAATTTGTCAATAGTTAAAAAACTAGGTAAACATTTATAAATTTACGGATTTAAGTAATGCATGTTTTAAAATACGATTTCGAAGTAAGAGATCCTATTTTTAATCCGATTGTGGTTTATTCTCAGAAAAAAATATTCAAGAATAATCTAGATTAACTATAACGATAGGATCTTGTTGAGGCACTGATTAGAGATAGTTCAAGTGATTTTACCTTACAGAGTTTTACATTATTCATGCACATTTTTTATTGTCATTACATAGTTTCAATATATGATATTTGAGTAGAAAGATAAAATGGAGAAATATTATAGTACTTTTGTATCGGAGATATTGTGTTTCTATAAACACAATGCAATACAGTATAATCATAATCTCTATAATAAAACTATCAAACTATCACTGAATACAATAAACAATATAGAAAATAATTAATAATAATAACTACACATATGAAAAATAATACACGAGCATAATATCAGAGATATTGGGATAATATTATTGACATAATATCTTTGTTATTGATTCTAATAATTAGAATTGTAACTTTCTCTAACTCCCTCTCTCAAACTGAGGTGACTCAGTCATCCCAAGTTTGTCTCTCAAAATATTGAATCTTGTGTGCGTGAGAGGTTTGGTTAAACAATCTGGAATTTGATCTGCTGTGGGCACATATGTTATTATGACTTGATTCTAAAGCACTTAATCACGAATGTAGTGAACATCTATCTCAATATATTTAGACCGAGCATGCATCACTGGATTGGATGTTAGTGCCTTAGCACTCAAGTTATCACACCATAAAACCGACTTTCTAGGCATAGAAAATTTCAGCTCATCTAGAAGTGATATGATCCAAGTTACTTCTACTGCTAGGTTAGTTAAAGCTCTGTATTCTGACTCAGTACTTAATCGTGAGACCACGTTTTGTTTTCTTGAGGCCCACGAGATCAATGTCTCTCCAAGGAAAACACACTACCCTGCTATGGATTTCATATCATCTATGCTAGTGGTTCAATCTGCATTAGAGAGTCCAGTTATATCAAGATCGGTTGAGGGTTTCATATGAAGACAAAAATTTGTTGTGCCAAGGAGATATCTTAGTATTCTTTTTATTCCTTGTCAGTGATCTATAGTTGGGGAACTCATATATTGGCTGAGTTTTTGACAGTATGTTATGTTTGGTTGAGTGTTGGTCAGATATTGTAATGCACTTATAGCCTATCCGTATAGTGTAGGGTTAGCAATAAGTTTTCCTTTAGTAGTGAATTGTTTCCCCCTATTACCATTGGTGTAGGGCAAGATGAAGCTTTTTCCATATTAAACTTCTTGAGTAGATCTCTAATGTACTTTGTTTGTTGAAGGTACATTCCACCAGCATCTTTGTGTACTTCAATTCCCAAGAAGTAGTGTGGAAGGCCAAGGTCTTTGGGAGAGAGAAAACAATGTTTAATTGAGTAATGAAAGTCTCTACAGACTTATTGTTGCTCCCTGTAATTATTATGTCATCAACATATATGAGAAGGAGTATGATATAATCATTTTCTCTAAGAACAAACAGTGACAAATCACTCTTGGTGTTTTGGAAGTCCCATCTCAATAAAGTGTCTTTCAATAAGATGGAACCAAAGTCATGTTTGTCTTTTGTTCAATGGGTATGTTGGTCAAATTTATGTTTATCGAGGTAATTATACCTCAAGAACGATGGAGCTATTGCTGCGACAAAATTCAATTTCCTAAAACAAAGTTGGGACAAACTCCATCTCCAAATTCTGATATGTTATTTATAAATTTAAATATAAATTTATGTCCCAAAAATGAAAAAGTTAAGCACATATAAGGAAGAAGATCTATAAATTTTCTGTTTTAATAAGTTCTAGAATGAAAGTGGTATCAATCTCTTTTAATTGGACTTGGACAATTGATGTTAATCTTTCGGGTGAATCGGTGAATCTCCCACTGAAGAACTGATAGTGATATTTAGTCGGCAAGTCACCTCTATCTCTTTGTTGGAGCTAACCACAACTATCAATTTACTTGTATTATCGTTCATCTTAACAGAATAAGTTTTGATATCATTAAACTAATAAGATGAGTTAAATTCACATAAATGATTCACATAATCAATAATCCAAAATCTTACAACAATTAAATTATGGTTTATATTTTATATAGAGTGTTCAATTTTATCACTTTTACTTAATGTAAGATTTATACTCACTTCAAATTTTTACACAATAATAATTTTACATGTTTAAAGGAAGTGCAATGAGAGTGGAGGAGTTGAGAATATATGAAAAGGTGGAATTTAAGGTGAGGACAGTTGAGGATGACAAAAATGACTAAATAAAAATAAAATGTATTTGAGGTTTCTGGAAAGAAGTAAAACCATTCAAACAAGCTTCGTACTCCATCTAATGGATATGGTTTGGTTGATATACGATATGCTCATCCACTTGTAAACATAACAAGAATTCAATGTATTAAAAGAATGGAAACTATAAAACTTGTAAATAGAAAAGAATGGACAAAAGGAGAGTGGTTTAAGAAAAAATTATAAATAATTACTTACGAAAAAAGTTTATATGTAAATTGGAATTACCTACAGAAATAATTATTATTATCGATGAGGATAAGAGAGATGAGAAAAAGTGAATTAATTAAGAGACTTACTTTGGAATGGAGGCATACGAAATAAAAGTACATGATAACATCAAATAAAATGGCTAACGTAGACACATTTATTGCCTATACTGTAGGATACTATTTTTTTCTACTGTGAAAATCGAGAATATGTTAAACGTGCCATTGTTGATTTTCTTTTTCTGTCATGAAAGGAACCAAAAGAATGGTGTGGAAATTATTGTGTAAGTTCGGCTAATTGTAATGTCAAGTCACGAGTATTTTCGTGGTTGTTTCTTCCTTTTCTGTGGATAAGTTTTGACTGCGTGCATACACTGAATTAGGGTAAACCGCATATTATACACGCCTACTTAAATTTTCCACAAAAAGGCTAATGTTTTCGTGCACAAAGGTATAAAGGTGAAGCAAAAAGAGAAGAAAAAAGAAGAGGAACCCATTACCAACTTGATAAGGTCTAGTTTTCAATGTCAACTCACTCTATAGAAAGAAACCATAATTGATAACTTATTATTAAGTCACTATTTCAGAACCATAATTTCTTAATTAAGATCGACTAATAATGAAAATTGTTCGGATAGATCCAATAAATTTCATATCGTGTAGAAGTTGAAATCAAGTATCGTTTAAATATTTTTTCTTCTTTCCCTTCCGAGATGTCTGCTAAAAAGAGAACTATGATAGAGTTTCATGCTCCAAAATGAACAATACAAGAACACAATGACTCTGCCGGACGGACTTGAATAGGATCGGAAGATTAATCTTAATCTTAAGACGCCTAAATTAACTACTTAACTACATGGCAGCAACACTAGGCGGCTAGAGAAGCGATGAAAAGATTACAGAAGGAAGGAACCCACCACCATAGCATGTGAGCGTGACTGCAAGAAAGCCAAAACACAAAAAATTGAAAACCACTCTTTTGTGATGGGTAGTTTCGTCAATTCCAGTCCACAATTATTATTAAACTCACATTTGCATTATTATGATCGTACTTACGCTCGTTCGCTGTATAAATACGCATCTCAAACACAGAACTCAACAACTAAGATTCAGAATTTGGAACAACAGAGGAAAAAGGAGCTTCATTCCCGAGTCTCCAAAACCACGTCGCAGAGCAACAACAATGGGAAACAGCTTAAGGTGCTGTTTGGCATGCGTTCTTCCGTGCGGAGCTCTCGACTTGATCCGCATAGTTCACCTGAACGGTTGCGTGGAGGAAATCACGCGTCCAATCACGGCAGGGGAAGTTCTCAAGGCCAATCCAAACCACGTTTTGAGCAAGCCCAGTTCCCAAGGCGTGGTTCGCCGGATTCTTATCCTCTCGCCGGAGACTGAGCTAAAGAGAGGCAGCATCTATTTCTTGATCCCCGCGGCGTCGCTGCCGCCGGAGAAGAGAAGGCACGTCAAGCACGTGAGTGGCCGCACCAGTCATATTGATAATGAAAAGAACGAGGTTAACAGCAAAGTATGTTCCAAGAAGAGTAACAGCGATTTGTCGTCTTCACAACAATGTGATGACAAAGGCTCAGTAATTTCTAAGGAGAATAAATGCTCGCGGCGGGATCGCCGGAACGGACGCGGCGGATTGTGGCGGCCGCGGTTGGAGAGTATCTCGGAAGATTAATTTTCTTTTTTTTTTGGGTTTTCCGGCGGCCGGTGCCGGAATCTTGAGTGGGACCGAAGATGGTTCAATACTTGGATTGTTAAAATGTAACATGACCTTTTTCTCCTTTTTCTGAAATGTACGAGTATATATCTAAATTTGTGGATATAGAAGAGTTACTTTTTGCAGTGCCATATGATCTTTTCGCTTTTGGTTTTTGGTTTGAATTTATCAAATTTTGATTCAGAATTAATCAACACACATATGCTTGCGTTCTACAAATCCAAAAATAAAGGAATGGAAAATAATCGAGGGGTTATGAGTAATATTTCATCAAGTTTGCTTTCTCTTTGTCATCTATAAAGAATATTAAATTTTCATACATTTCACAAAAGTTGAAATTCAAACTAATGCTTTTAACGATAAATTATTATATAATTTGATATTATTATGTATTATGTGACTTATGTTCTTTAACTCTTTTGACAGAATTATGTTCTCTAGTTATAAAAGTAGTTAAATTACAATTTTTATTTTTTTAATGTCTGATAAGCAACTTTAGTCCCCGTGTTTTTTTTTTTTGGGTTGAGATTTTAGTTTCTGTATTAATAAAATCCACAAATTTTATTTAATACTCAAATTTGCATATGGTATGAAAATTAAAGAGAGACCAACAACATTATGAACATTAGAGAATCTAAATACAAAAATAAAAATTAGAGAATTAAAATGGAATTTAAGAAATTATTAAGACCAACATTATAATTTAATAAAAATTTTCATTTTTTATGACGTGAAGATGGTCCCAACCATAATGATGCGACACCATGTAATAATTTCTTTGAAAAGTCCTTAATTTTCCTAATGAAAAATTAAGAGTGAGTATAATTTGTTTGCTTTTAGTTAAGTAATCAATGAATGCACCCTAAACACCAAACATTAATGGTGGCATCCTGAATTAGATCCATATTCCAATGATTAAGACGGGTTTCCATTAGATTATCTAATTAGAACATGCATGTTAGTCACCTATGTCTACTCACGGAATCAAGAAAAAAAAAAAGGAATAAAAGGCTTTGGTTGACATTATTATTTCAGTTGCTAATTATTTTGTTGTGGGACAAGATTAAAGCGATTATGAGTTATACTTTTAGGTGATGAACAGGTGTAATCGGAGCAAACAATGTCAAAAAAATAAACAGAATAGAAGTCAAAATATACCTTAATTAAACACTTAATATTCGACCCATTTTCGTAGGAAACGAGCCAAAAGTACAGATTGGTCCCAATTAAGGTCGATGCTTTTCATCCCAGTTTAGATTTGCGACTCAAAGTACAAACATTAATTCCAATTTAAGTAAAATTCTTATTATATTTCAAAACTCATTTTAGCATATGATAAATTAATATCACATATGTTTAAGTAAGGAAACTCACTTTATAATGTAAGGATTATTTTCATTTATACATTACTATGATTAATGTGACATTTTTAACAAATTTTTCTTGTATTAATATTAAAGTTGTTACACCGATTAGAGATAAAACAAATTTGTACTATATAAGTAAGTGTAAATCATACATTGCAAGTCAGTTTTGTAGGGTTGAATTAAGTTTAAAGTCTACCTCTTAAGATAATATAAAAGTCATTCGAAGTTTATTTCAACAAAATTTGTTGTTTTTTGGATATATAGTGTTATTCACTTTTGAGTCGCTATCATATTACCTATTAATTTGTAGTCACACACTTAAAATGTATATGTCTCGATGTGAGAAGTATATTGCATTGCAGATCTCACATGAATTTACAGTATATAAATCCATATAAACGTTACATTGCAAATTAATTTTGTATGATTAAATTAGACTTCTACTTCTTCCAAAATAAAAAATTGGGAGTCGTGAAGGTTATTAAATTATAAAATTAGACAATGTTCGTAATCCAATGACAACTTGATAGCAAATGATCTTTCATAATAGTTATTAAGATTATTATAAATGATGACTTAACTCAATGCTATACATACATATATATAGTCTGTAACTAATATGATATCTTCAATCATGTAAATATGTGTGTGAGGGTATAAGATATTAGTTAACAATTACAAGTGTTGAAAGACAGAGAGGGGGCATATAGAAATAGCTGGAAAATTTGTGTTGATGAATGACTAGTGAGTAGAAGAGGTTTAGTGAAAGAAGTAATTAATTAAATGAGAGTAGGGTGGTAGAAAGAATGAGAGGAGAAAAAAGTGGGACTTGGTAGAAACATGGGCGACATGAGCACGCTACACAAAGCAAGAAAGCTGGCATATCCTTCTTGACTTGTATCTTATTAAATTACTCACTTCTTCACGTGGATTCCCTCTCCTCTCTCCCATACCAATAATACACCATTTTTCTCCACATCACTTTCTCACTCTCCAACTCATCCATATATTATTATTCTACTTCGATTCGACCATATACCTACCTTCTTTCCACACATCGATGCACATTTGTTTTAGTGAACCATAAACACACCTTTACTAACTCTTCTCACTTTTCTTTTCTTCAGATCAAATGGTTTTACTTTAAACAACATACGTACCAATACAGGATCCCTTCAATCTCCTTCTTTCAAGCTAATTATCCTTTAACTTGCTTTTAATCAAACAGTTTCAGAAAATCACTTCATTTTACAATTTCCGGTTTGCAGAGTAAAACAGAATAGATATTCTTTTCAAAACCTAATCAGCGAGTTTCGTTTAGGGTTTCGTGACTTTAATAATAATGTGAATTGTTTTAAAATCAGTTGCATTTTAAACATTTGTGAGAGTGTTGAATAAGACAAAGCTTTCAAACATGTTTAGAGTGTTTAAAATTGAACAGAATAGATTCTAAAAAAACGTATAGATGAGTGAAATGGTTAAGTGAATAAAAAATTGAATGAATTTGATTGATAATGAAGCATGATATTATATATATTGTATGAAGAAGGTGATAGAGGGAGATCCCAAGGACTGGAGTAAGTAGCATTGAGCCTTGTGCTGCAGCTGGTTAGGACAAAGCAAATCAAGAAGCAAAGTTCACGGGGGTTCAGTAGCCAAATCCCGGAGGAAAACTGGTTTTCATTCTCTCAAAACATGCCCACATATCCCATCATTGGAGATTGGATTTTCAATAAATATATATATAAAACAAGTTATAGTTTGATGAGAACTGATGAAGAGAATTGTTAATATCCTCTTCAATCATTATTATAGACAATCATATTATGTTTTTCACTCTAAATTTAGTTCGATGTTTGTTCAAACAATAGTTTAAATGAATTAACAAACTTGTTCTTATATGATCGAAATTACATTATAAAGACTACACAATAAGTTCTTCTCCACACTCTTTAGTCTACAACCTGAAATACTTCTGAGTTTAGATGTTGTCCTAATTCGATAAGAAGTGTGCCTGCAAATGACAATCCGACACTTAAGTTAAGGGTGTACATTAGATGGTAATAAATGTTATAATAATGAACACTTTGTTAAGCTTACTGGTATAATGAGATGAGGGTAGTGTGATCATAGAACAAAATGATATCAAACAATTGTTCATGACTATTCTAGATGATCCTAGGTAGGTATGGGCTAGGATCATCTTGTTTATATGTGAAACAAAATGATCTCAGTCATTATGACCCACATGATGTGTCAAACATACTTGAGATATCCATAAATATATATTTCGAGATGGTTTCAAGTACATATAATACAAAAATTTTGTGGATTCCTCTAATATATTACTAAGAAACAAATTGTTTTTCGATCTAAATTAAAGTATTTTAACTCAAAATTTAATGATTAACACAATTTATTTGTAAACCACTTATATCTTAAAAAAATTTATAAATAAATCTATTTCACTCGGTTGTCAAGTAGATATTAATTAAGAACTCATGCATTGAAATCGGATTTTGCTTTTAATAAGCCAAATGAAAAATGTTGAAGCCAGAGGTGAATTAAAACAAAATGTTTTTGAAAACTAAAAATGTAAATTGGGTAAGAAATAAATAAATTGGGAAGGTAAATGCGAGAATTGTAACATGCAAGAAACTAAATTACTATGGATAAAATAAGAACGGGTAAAAAAAATTAATTAAAGAAGTGACCCAAATTGCTACAATCATCATTGTTGGAGTTATCATTATCCTATTCACGTTTTTCTCAAATTATTTTTGTTGTAAATATAATTTGTCACCACGTTTTGACATAAATAAACTATTTATTTTTTAACTCGTTTTTTATAATTAAACTAGCATATATTACATAATAATTGAAATACTTGTTTAAAAATCACCCACTTTACATCAATTATGCCTAATAAGACTACGTTTGCAACAAGTACTTTTGCTAGATGTCCCTCTCAACCTTTGTGTGATGTTTCTTTCGAATGAATACCTTTTTTGATGTATTTTGAGTTTTCTTTTTTCTCGATTATCCCTTGATTTCTACACTGGCCCTATCTTGATATTCTGCATGAACATAACTTCACTACTCTTTCCCTCAATTTCTTCGTTCCCTTCGATCTCCTTATTTCCTTCAATTTTTCTATTTTCTTAACTTCCTTTGCTTCCTTCTATCTTTCTCGAAATTAATATCCTTAAGAAAATGTGCCTCAAGAAAATGTTAACTAATGACTATAATGAATAAATATTCTTTTATCCTCGTCGTCACCCCCTTTCTCTTATCCACCTAAATGGCTTCATCTCTTTGTTAGAATGTTTGTGATTCCTTTTTTCCCCTTCCAAACTTAGTTGAAATTTTAAAATGTAGGGGTGCAGAAAGAAATCCCCTCACAAATATTAGGTGGGTTTAACCCATCCCTTGCACCCTCATTCTTATTTTTTGCACCCATTTACCTATTTGTTTCGTATATTTATTTTATGCAACACCATAAGTCATAACTCTAGACGGGAGTTTCTTCCTGTACTTCCAAAATTTCTTCTACATCTCCAAAGATTTCAATTCTTCCAGTTATGTCCTTCAAAAAAAAATAAAAAATAAAAAAGTAATTTAGGTAAAGTAATGATTAAGTAATTATGACTTTTAAGCGTTGGTGGCTGCTTGAACAAACCTAATAATTGTTGGTTGGTGGCTATATGACTATGTTGCACCCCAAACTTTGCTTGGCCTCTCACTCTCTCACTTGTTCTGCTTGTTCTTCTTCCCTAAGGGTTTCTTGAGGAGCTTTTCATTATTGTCGTGCTAGTTGAGCTAATAGAATAAAGAAATAAGATAAGTTAATCGAAAATCGTCGACATCCGATTTGCAAATGCCACGAATGTTAATTTTCGACTCATTTCAGTCTCAAAAATAGACTTTCAGAAACATAAAAAAAACATCCGACTAGGCATCCAGAAGTCGACTTTCGGTTCAAGGAACACCTTTCTGCATGTCACCAAGCTTCTGGAAGTAGACTTCCGATGACACCCTTAACCAGTTAAAATAAAAGACAAAATTTCATTAGTTTTTTCCCAAAATTGTAGTAACAATATATATATATATATATATATATACATATATATATATATATATATATATATATATATATATATATATATATATATATGTGTAAAAAATATTTTTTTTTATTTTTTTTTTTTTTATAAA
>Ga0214542_1003416_pt1 | contig 32487 bp, 12 predicted proteins | sample CNSS1metaG_FD_160096 | JGI IMG/M metagenome (GOLD analysis project Ga0214542, IMG submission 160096) | Root nodule microbial communities from cowpea collected in UCLA plant growth center, Los Angeles, California, USA - CNSS1 | ecosystem: Host-associated > Plants > Roots > Nodule | place: USA...
TACGACTCGACTCGACTCATCCGGATACGTATAACTTAGTCGGATTCAGCGGATGCTTGCACTTGTGGTGGATACCTCTGCTCGACCCTGAGCTGCTCGATCCCTGAGCTATGTAATACAAGTGTTATGATGAATCAAAATCTCTCCCACCACAAGGTTAGCCCTTAATGAATTTCAGGCCTCCTGCTACTCTCACCACAGGAGTCAGTCCGCTCTAAGTGAGACTAACTAGCCCCTTAGAGTGTCGGGATACAGTCCTTGCCTTGAATCCTTACTTAGTTATACAGATGGGGCACCACCATGGACACCCACTAACAGGGGCCATGGGATTACGTCCCGACCACTGAAGCGCAGCCCCGAAAGTCTCACCTAGAGACCCTAAGGACTTATGCACTGACACATACAGGACACAACCGCACAACCAAAATGATATTCACTACGCATGTATATGTTAATTGTACCGACCTTTAAGTCTACGCCTTTCATGTTCCAGGCTCAACACATTTCATCTCATCATGAACCATTCATGTACCAAGGACTTCCAATTCGTATCGTTATCATGCCTCTTTCATACCAACCCTTTCAATACAATCTCATGACAAACTCATGTCAACCCTTTATACATAATTCACAACTTGCATTTCTCTATCATACTCACACATACCAAGCCTTTAACACAGATACTCAAAACCAAGCCAACATTATCCATACAAAACCAAGAAAAACCTCCCACATTACACTGTCTCGCCCAGCACCTCGCTTAGGCTGGAGGGTCTCGCTCAGGCGAGACGTGTTCGCTCAGGCGAGCCTCCCCCTCGCCTAGGCGAGAGCACAAAAGTAGGAGCATGAGCAACGCGGGATCTCGCTTAAGCGAGATCCCTCTCGCCTGGGCGAGTTGCCTACTCGCTCAAAAGTTGAGCGAGTCGCCCGGGCGACTTTTCGTGCAGAGGCCCTAGGCTAGCTCCCTGTTTCATCTCGCCTAGGCGAGATTGACTCGCTTGGGCGAGATTAGCAGGTCTCGCCACTGTCCCCCACTGCCACAGCCATGTTTTCCGACCAAACAATACATGCAAAGTACTTTCACACATCCAATCGACAGATCCAGCCATACAATCAACAAATAACGCATAACAGTTCCAAAAAGACTCGAAACTAGAACCCTAACTTCCCGTACCTGGAAAAAGGCTAACAGTTGGGTTTTTGGGCACGAACAAGGACCACAGCAGCTCCTAGAGCCCGATTCGCAACTAGAACAGTGGATGAAACGAGATTATAAAAAAGTCTCCACTATTACTGTGAAAGCTATACGAAACAGAGGCGGTAAGGGTTAAAGGTACTTACGTGAGCAGAACAAGGGCCAAGCCAAGCGTGAATCTGAAGAACGTCGGAACCCTAGCAGAAGTGAAAGGCGGCTGCGGCTCTAAGACAAGGACAACAGCTTTTCTGAAATGGTAAAGAATACTAGGTTTAGGGCAGACCTAAAGACTACATATGTTGGGCCAGCCTTAGGCCCACTTACAAGGGCAGCCCACTAACTTTAGGGCAGAAAAGCTAAAAGATTTTTAATGGGCCTTACAAACACAATAATGAACAAATAAAAAAACTACAAAAAAAATAAAAACTTCTTTTGAACAAAAACATCAGAACGTCTTCTAAAAACGTTGAACAAATAATATCTGGAAAAAAAGGAAACTTCTATAAACGCCTTTTAAAAGATACTACAGCATGATGACGAAGAAGAAAAACCATGGATAAAGAAGAAAGATGCATGAAGAACAATAAACAGTAAATAGAAAATAATTAACTTTTAATAAAAAAAAATAAAGGATCAACAACAACGATCAATAGAGAAAAAGTAGTTAAGAAGTTAAGAAAATGAACTTACGGAGAAAAAGAAAGAAATGAAGAAGGAGGAGAAATAGAGAAGAAGGAGGAACGGAGAAGAAAATTACCTCGAGAAGAAGGACGCAACTAACTTGGCTTTGAGAAGAAGGATTTTGAAATTTGACAGCAAATGTCTATCAAACCATTTAACACACTGCACCACCAAACACTACAACAGAAAAATGACCAAAATACCATTACTCTAACACACATGTTAATGAAGGAGAATATCCAAGTTCAGTAACTTCATTATCCTAACATTTTCGGTACAATAATAATTTTAGAAGGAGATTCTATTTACTTATTTACTAATTTACTGATTGTACTTTTAAATATTTTAAATTAAATAGACTAAAATTTTTAATTCCCTAAAAAACCATAGGAATATTACAGAAAGTCAGTTCGTGCCACCGTCAGCCCCCAGCCACGTAAAATCAACCCTACAATCAGAAACACGCTCCGCAACCTCCATTCACAGAACAGAAGACCACCGCACCACCACGCGACCACCACCGTGCGACCACTCCACTGCTAGCTCGAGCGCGAGTCGCGAACGCAGAGAACAGGTGTACAGAGGCGTGCGCTAATGAGAGAGAAGCTAAAACGAATCGCGACTGCCACATTTTTAATTCGTGCTAGTGAATAATGTACTGCACCTTTTCATTTCCCTGTGTTTATTTTGTTCCGGTGGGAAGAATTTGTTGCAACTACAGAAGAGTCACTTTAGCAGCACATTCGAAAAGAAGAAGACCCCCACCAAAGGATAATCGGTATCGACCACATCCTAAGCAACCTCCAGAATTTGGTGTTAATTTGTTCTTGAAGAAGCCTAGCACCACCTCTAAACCAACTGAGGATGATTTTGATATCGTTGAAGAGAATGATGAAGAGGAGGATGAAAATATTGGTGTTGTTTGGGAATCAGATGAGATTGAAGCCATCTCATCACTTTTCCAAGGTAGAATTCCGCAAAAGCCTGGAAAATTACATCGAGAAAGGCCTCTTCCTCTTCCAGCTCCCTACAAGCTCCGACCTTTGGGACTACCCAAACCAAAAGCACAAGTAAAATTGACAGCTCCAGCTGTGGTTTCTTCACGGGCTTCTATGGCTAAGAAAGTGTACAAAAGCCCGAGTTTCCTAGTTGGTCTGGCAAGAGAAATGAGTAGACTTGGTCCAGCTGAAGATGTATCTAAAGTTCTTGGAAAGTGGGTGCAGTTCCTGAGGAAAGGGTCCTTGTCATTGACAATAAGGGAATTAGGTCATATGGGATTCCCTGAGAGAGCTCTGCAAACATTCTTATGGGCACAAAATCAACCTCATCTCTTCCCGGATGATTGGATTCTGGCCTCAACTGTTGAGGTCTTGGCTAGGAACCATGAGTTAAGAATTCCATTCAATATTGACCAGTATACTGGTCTGGCAAGTCGTGCTGTGTTGGAGGCAATGATCAAGGGTTTTATAAAAGGAGGGAATCTTAGACTTGCGTGGAAGGTTCTAATAGTTGCCAGAAGGGATAAAAGAATGTTGGATTCTAGCATTTATGCGAAGTTAATATTAGAACTTGGAAAGAACCCTGACAGACACAGGCATGTATTGCCCTTGTTGGATGAACTTGGAGAACGAGATGAATTGAATTTAAGCCAGCAAGATTGTACTGCTATAATGAAAGTATGTGTTAAGATGGGGAAATTTGAAGTAGTTGAGAGCCTGTTTAGTTGGTTCAAGCAGTCTACCTATCAACCAAGCGTAGTTATGTTCACATCTGTTATTCACAGCCGTTACACAGAGAAGAAATACAGAGAGGCATTGGCTGTAGTTTGGGAGATGGAGTCTTCTAATTGCCTTTTTGACCTTCCTGCTTATCGTGTGGTAATAAAACTGTTTGTTGCTCTGAATGATCTATCTAGGGCCATGAGATATTTTTCAAAACTTAAAGAAGCTGGATTTTCTCCCACTTTTGGCTTATACAAGGATATGCTTCAAATTTACATGGCCTCTGGGAGGACTGCAAAATGCAAAGAGATCTGCAAGGAGGCTGAAATAGCAGGTTTCAAGCTAGATAAATATCTGGTGTCACAGATAAATGAAAATTTGTAGACTTGAAGAATCCTGGAAGCATTGTCATTGTTTTGCAAATTGTAAATCCCTCTGTCTAATATAGTGAATTATTTCTGCATTGAGATTAAACATTCGGAATGTTTAAGATAATATAGGAGAATTTGAAAATTATAAGTTGCTTTTCATCTGTCGTTGTATGAATCCTTCAAGTAAACAACGCGTTCAAATTAATTGCTGGACACTGTGCATATGGCATCAGCAAACCAACTATCATAACAAGCTTCAGAACCAAAACAGAACCTACATGAACAACGCCTTGTTTGGCTAAATTGTCTGCATTTGGACTTCCTTCCCCAAGAGTGTGTTGGAAGTTAAGGTTCCAATCATGAGATATGAGCCTTCTGATGTTATCCAGCAAAGGTGCACAAGGATGAGCAGGATCAGCATTTAATACCTTATGAGCACAGGACATTTTTATCTAACGAAATAGGTTTAGAATTTAAGATTGGGCATTATTATCTCCAATTGACCAATTCTTGTTTATTAGTTATTGCAGGGAATATTTGAAGTCAATATCACCTCTCTCTAACTTCCAAAATTGTTGTGTGCTTTTCCACGTATTTTCTTTTGAGTCCATGCATCCTCCCACCAAGATTACAGTTTCAATATCAATGCAAGTGTAAAATTTACATGATTAATGTTTTATTTGTATGATTTTTTATTTGCTGTCCTGATCCTGTTAACTGCTATTTTTTGGAATAATTTCTGTTTATGTTAAAAAAACATGCTATGTATGAATTGTTATTTGTTGTCCTGATCCTGTCAACTCAGTTCTACATGATGTTGGAAAAAAAAATTGGATGCAAAGGAAGCAGAGATTAATCAAATGCAAGCAATATCACATGTAAGTTAGACAATAATAGCTTTTGGTAGCAAGAATATCAGAATAACAAGCGAAAGGTTCTTTACATCAATAGATGAGTTGACATTTTTACATCAATGGAACTTGAAACCAAGTGACATAGTTTTCCGTTGAATTTTGAATCTGCTTCTATATGTCTATGGTGCAGGAGAAGCAAAGACACGCTGATATGGTTGACTATGACGAGATCTGATTGTTGTGTCCAAAATAGTTAATTTGTAGTTCATATATCAATGTCATGTCCCACTTAATCTCATTGAGAAATTGTTACATTAAGTTTTATTCATGTGGTGCTAATATGATTGTTACCAATGAATCTGCTAATTGTGTGTTTTTCTTTAAACTATTTACTCTTGACTATTATTTTTGTTATTTCAATTGGTATCATTAATTCATTACTTTCCTAAATTTATTAAATATTTTCTCCAACCATTGCAAAATACTGAAAAGTAAAGTAATATTGTATGAAATGACATTAGTCTGAGAAATCTGGAAATCTCCGTTTCCATGTATTCGATGAGAGGTGTGGCAAACGGTACAGAATGAGGAAACAAAATGTGTAGAAGGATTTTGTTATATTTTTCAAGGTGCAAGTAGATTTTCAAGGTAAGCTTATTTGGTCAAGTGACTTTAATCAAAGAAGGCCTAAATCATTTCAAAGATGCACATTCATTGACCAGTTATGAAGAGAAAAGATGCAAGTTCTGTAATGTTCATTCTCATAAGTGCATACACACAAACAAAATATGGTCCAAATCTCACTCAAGGGTCAATCATTGTCAAAACTGATTATGTACTGATTCTTTCATGTAAAAATCACTCAAATCATCAATTGCAACTGTAAAAACATTACTAAAAAGCTACACACTCAAATTAGCAACCCTATCAGTCATCTACAATTTGCAACTAAATCTAGTACAGTGGTTAAATAAGCAAATCTGTAAAAATCATTACAAAAACAGAAACTAAGATAGTCCAACAAGTTTAAAATGACTAAACTAAGCTAAAGAAAAGATCAAATACCTAAATTTACCTAAAACTCAAAATTTCATTACTCAAAACCTAAAATAGCACTCTAAAACAAGGTAAAAACTAAAAACTGCACGAAGCTGTAAAAGAACTATCTAAACAAGTTTCAAATGGTAAAAGAAAACTAAAATTAAAAGCAAAAATCTGCATAAGACTCAAAATTTGACTATCTAAGACCTAAAATAACAAGCTAGACTAGGCTAAACAAGCTAAAACTAAGAACTGGACTAAACTAATAAAGGGAACCGTCCTGCAACTATCTAAACACATTCTAAATGGTATAAGAAAGACAAAATCTAGGCCAAGAGTCGAAAACAGCAACACAGTCTGATATATGCAAAACCTAAAAGTACACCACTTAACAGGAAAACTAACTCTAATACTATACTATAATGACTCAATAAATGCCTAAGCTATCTAAACAGAAAGATCACTATCTGAATAATAAATGATCACTAGAAACTAGGCTAACTACTACTAACAGCATACTGCAAAAATTCACCATAAAAACCTAAGAAAAGCATACTAAACTAGCCTAAAAACTAAAACTGTACTTAATCAGAAAAGTAGAATGCAATGCAGCTGTCCAAACAAATTTTAAATGGTAAAAGGAAGCTAAAAATAAAATTAAAAACTAGATTTACTAAAAGAATCTAAATATCACTGTTAAGAACCTAAAACATATGCTAAAACTAAGCTTAAATCTGAAACTGTACTATACTACTAATGGAAAAAGTAAAAGAGCATCCTGGACTAGTTTAAAATGATAAACGTAAGATAAGAACTATGCTAGTTACTTAAAACAGAAAAGAAATACTACATCTGACTATTAAAATCTGAAAATGCACTAAAACTAATAAAAATGAACTAAAAAAATGCACTAAATCTAATGTCTACTCTTAACACTACCAAAACAGTAAAATAACTATGCCAACAAATTCTAATTCATCAAACTAACCTAAAACTACCCTTATCTACTCAAGAAAATAAAAACTGCAAAACATAACTATGTGAACCTAGAAATACACTTCAAACTACACTATTTAGTAACTAAAGTAAGCATAAGACAGAAACAGACCTCTAATACTACTAAAATTAACCAAATCTTTATTTAGACAGTTTAGAAATGATCAAACAAAACCAAATATACAAGAATCTACTAAAGTAAAACAGAAACTTGAAATTTAACTTTACTCCTAAAATTTCGTACTAAATCAGAACAGAACAAGGTTAAAGCTAGACATTAACAAAAGAACTAATCTAAAAAAATTACTGTTAAAACTGCAAAAGAAACTAAAGAAACTATCTAAATCAGAACTAACTTTTAAAATACAAAAGAAAGCCTAACCAACACTACTCATAGAAGTTAAAGCAGCAAAATAAAATTAAAATTCTGTTTGCAACCTTGGTAGCCTAGTTGAATCAATTTGGTGCATAAAATGCTGATTTCATAGTTAAATCCATAATGCTGTCATTGACAGATTTAGATGTTATTCATGATCATACGCATAACATCCATGTTTAGCATACAGCTTTCATATTCTAACATCATTTGGTACTTGTTCAATTTCACACATTACATTTTGTATAGCATGGTTACATCACAAGAAATCTGAGTTTACAGTTCATACGTAGGCTGTCACGAAGGTTACTGCCACCCTTAGGATCAAGAAGTGATTTTAGATTCTGTGCATTTCTTACATGATTAAATGTCATCTCATCTCATTATTCTAGATGTGTAGGAACCATTGCATCTGCAGTTTATCTCCATTCATAGTATTTTTTTTTTCATTCTGCATCGGATAGCATTTTGGACAGAATTTATGTGGAATCTTCATATCTGCATCACGTTTTGTAAATCTGTAAAATTCAGGTTTCAGCAATAGGTTTTTAGCCATGCATACATTCATTGCTTTTAGCTTGCATTATCCATTCATAGATATCACTTTAAACTTGTTCCAATCACTGCATGTGTATTTTCTGGATAAGCATTATAAGAAAGCAGATTTGGTCTTAAACATGTGTACATGTGCTGTCAAATCTGCTAGTTTTAGGTTCACATGCATGATTTAGAGTTCTTGCATTCCATTTAGCGTTATAACTGCATAATACTCATTATTAGGATAAATTAGACTTGTTACATGCATTACATCATAAATTTCTGCATTTTAGTTCCCTTGTGTACTTGCATCATCTAGATTCTGAAAATAACCATTCTGCATCATTTTAGGCATTCTTGCAGAGAATATTTGAAGTGAATATCACCTCTCTCTAACTCCCCAAATTTGTTGTGTGCTTTCCCACGTATTTTCTTTTGAGTCCATGCATCCTCCCACCAAGATTACAGTTTCAACATCAATGGAGAGTGTAAAACTTACATGATTAATGTTTTATGTGTATGACTTTTATTTGCTGTCCCTCGATCCTGTTAACTGTTATTTTTTGGAATCATTTCTGTTTATTATGAATTTTTATTTGTTGTCCTGATCCTGTCAACTCAGTTCTACATGATGTTGGAAGAAAAATTGCATGCATAGGAAGCAGAGATTAATCAAATTCAAGCAATATCTCAGGTAAGTTAGACAAGAATAGCTTCTGATGGCAAGAATATCAGAATAACAAGCGAAAGGCTCTTTACATCAATAGATGAGTTGTCAATTTTACATCAATGGAACTTGGAACCAAGTCACATAGTTTTTCCATGAAATTTGTTTCTGCTTCTATATGTCTATGGTACGGGAGAAGCAAAACGACACTCTGATATGGTTGACTAGGAGGAGATCTGATGGTTGTGTCCAAAACAGTTAAGTTGTAGTTCATATGTCGATGTTATGTGCCACTTAATCTCATTGAGAAATTGTTACACATGAAGTTTTATTCATGTGATAAGTGTGGAATCTGCTAACAAGGTGCTAATGTGTTTTTTTAAACTAACTATTTACAATTGACCATTATTTGTTATTTCAGTCGGTATCGGTATCATTAATTCATTCTTCTCCTAAATTTATCAAATATTTTCTCTTACCATTGCCTTAAAAGATAAAATAATTTTATATTACTTCAATTTAAATTTAACTTATTTGTGTTCCAAAGTTTATGGAAGTTATATTTTTCAGAATTTGAAGTTAATTCATTCATTGTTCGAATACTTGCCACTACCAGGTTACACTTTATTTAGCATAATTTTGTTCACAAAAAGAAACAATTTTATAATGGTATCCTTATCGTTATAGGTCGAATTTAAGAAACAAAATAAATCAATAGAAATACTCATAACACGAGTTGTTATAGAAACCAAAAATATCAACAGCAAACTAGGCTATGCAGAACATCACAAACCAAATTATTTAACAAACTAAGCAAAGACTAGAACATAGGATCTGATAGAAAGCAAAATAACATAGGTACCAATTTCAATTGGATATATAGTTACAACTGAGAAAATAATCACTTTTCGGGGGCTGAATACATTTCAAGACCCATAAACTCTCCATCCACCAATAAATTTTAGTTAACTTTTTTTAGCCTTGATTAGAAACCAAAAAGTTGTACATAAAGAGCAAAAACACAAGGGCTCCTTCAACAAAAAAAAAATAAAAAGTAAGTCCCTTTTGCTAAATTAAACTGGTCCTGCTGTCATAAGTATCTATGTCCTGCATCTGTAAAAATCCAGCATCTCTTCCTCCACAGGATGGGTATTGCCAGCTATGACAAGGCAATGTAAAGGTGCTCCAAAATCAATTAACTGTAACTGCTTCATTGTTCCAGCTACTATCATCTGATCTTCACTACCAAGCCGTGCAAGCCCAACACACTCGGTATCCTCAGTATAGGCTACAAGGCAAAGAGGGGAAGGAATTGATAAATTCTCCAGATTAGAAATTGTTATACTATTTCACCTTCACAAATACGCAGCCAAGAGAGCAGATTACAAAAGCATGGCAACTTATGAATGTATGTGGGAATGGGAATGGATTCAAACATTCAAGAAGTAATAAGGTATCCAGCCCAAAGTTCAAAGGTCTAAAAATATTTGAAATTAATGCAATCAAGAAGCAAATAATTTACAGTTGAAATTTATCAAAACTACTAGTGTAAATGCTTAGAAACTCACCACATTCTTCACGATCTTGCACAATCTCCAAAAGCTGCTCAATGGCTGTGTTTATCGTCATATATCTGGGTGGTTCATAGGCTTTTTTCCCTCTGAAATAACCACAATAAAAAGGATACATGAAACATACAAAGAAAAGCCTCAAAATAAATAATTTAATGAATGTCATGATACCACCAGAACATCACAATTACTGACAGAACTTCAGCAATACCTACGCGAGTAACAGGAGAAAAAAAAATTACTATTTTGAAAACCAACCTGCACAAAGATTCCAGTGTGGGCTCCTTCACGCGAATATCTGTAACCACACCAAATGGAAATTATATTAGCTCTCTCAATAAACAAAAAGGAAGAACCTTTAATGTCCTTAACTTCAGATGGTACAATCTTTTTGAACATATTATTGAATAAAAAAACAAACTATTACGCTAACTATCTTTTAGATATTTACGCCACACTCTAGGCTTTAACAATACATTCCAAGAAGCAGAAGATAACAAGTTTAGTAAAAGAGTTTTTGAGTTCACTAATCAGCAATGAAGGAAAAAGCACTCACAACATAATCACACTGTTTCATATAGTACCTGCCGAATCAGACTATAATGCATTAGAGCGTGATGTAAGTACAAGAGTAGACATCAGGTTCATTATATCTACAGAAATAAACTAATACAAATATAAATAAAACAAAATAAGTTTCTACATAAACTAAAATTAGCTCATACATTTATTAAAAACTAACTTATTAGGAAGCTAGCAGGAGCAAGTTTCAAACTTAATTGAAGTTTTCTTCTTATTTTCTTCCCTCACAAGCGTTTACAGAGAAGATTATCCCAGCAAATTCTAAAGCACAGATAACAGATAGTAACCTAACAAGCAAAGAGTGTGCAGTCCCATGAGTCGGTTTCTCTGAATCTTTTCATAGAAGCTATCAGGTCTCCATGTCTCGGTAAAAAAAGGTATAGAAACAGTCTCCCCATATCGGTAAAGTTGCAGACCACAAATTCCAATAGCATTCATCACAGACGCATTGTGCACTATTTTGACTTCAATTCCCATCTTCTTGGCTCGAACAACAAGATCAGTGTGAGTGGTAGCCCTGGGAAAAAAACACCAAATCAATCAAACTGTGAATAATATGATGGAAGAAAATGTTGCATTGAAAAGAAAGTAATAGCATACCCAAAAGGGTCCCCAACGACGAGAAAAGCAACGTGGTCATGCTGAGCTTCTGCAAGAATTTCATGGGCCTTTTCTTCTACCATTTCTCTGTCGGCAAGAATAATGGGTTTACCGTATAGTTTTTCCTAAGAAGATGAAAAGAGTGAAATTTGAAGGAGTGGGAAAGAATAATGGGATGAGAAAGGAATGGGAGATAAAAGATGGTACCAAGTTGGAGATGCCATTGGTGGAGAGACCAAAGGAGAGGAGGGAAGTGTAAGCTTCCATATAAACCTTGTGGCACTTCTTCACAGCTTCCAAACCCTTCAAAGTGATATCTTGTTCATCACCCAATCCTAAACCAATTATGTATAACATTTTTGTTCTCCAAGCTTGGATCTTTGCTTCTGAAATTGGAAAAAACACTAACTTTACAGCGAGGGATGAGTCTGAGAGGAAGAAAAGAGTGTGGTCGTGTTGCAGGGGTGACGACTCCTAGGTTTTCTCAACTCCAAGTGGGGGAGAGGGAAACTGCAGTCTCTTTAATTCTTACACTTCCTAAAAAAAAATCTTAAAGAATACCTAATTCAAAATGGTCAAAATAATTAAATTATTTCAAAAATTAATTATTCAGTTTCACTGGAAAAAGAAAAAAAAGGATTTTGCTTCGTAATATTAATTTAAATAGATAAACTTCGTTAAAATATATACATAATTTAGTATGAATTTTGTTTAAGTGTTAATTTTCTATTGGTATTAGAAAAATTAAATTTGTAAAATAAATTAATGACACTAAACACGTATATTTTTTTAAGTATTAAAATCTTATTTAATTTATGTTATAAATACTATAATGAAATATTCCTAAAACATAATTGATGTTACTTTATTAATTAAAAATATATTTTACATTTTCCATAATTAAAATGTTAAATGTACAACTTAATTATTTTGAATATTTTAATTATAACTATAAAAAATTAATTAAACTAAATCTACACTAGACTAGTTCGATTTTACTATGATAAAAGTCTTTTTGTTAATCATAACATTGTATTGTAGTTTTTGTACCTGTAAGTTTAGTTGTTGGTGTCTAGATTTTTCCATGCTCGTTTAAATATATACTTGTCCTGTATTATTTCTTGGTTGTCTTGCTTCATAATATGAAAAACTAAGGGCAAAGTTAATACAAATGATGTTTCTACAACTTATCTTGATGCTTTTTCTTTGAACTGGATTATGAACCTTCTGGATGACAGAAAAATGTTTTACAACGAGGATTGAGTACGGTTAGAAAGTAATCTTCGGTGTGAAAAGAAAATAGAACTAGTAGAGAATTAAGAGGAAGAAAATTGATTCTTGATATTCATGTCAGGGTTCAATGAATGCCCTGTATATAGGGAACAAGAAGATATAAAGAATGAAAATGAGCGTAACAGAAAAACAGAGTTGATACGAACTATATATCAAACTAACAGATTTTAAAATAAAATATATTTAACAGAAATCTATAATCAATAACATTTAGTTTTGACGTCAAAAGCAAAATCAATAACGTTGAAAGATAAAAACCTCTTTGGAGGGGAGTGGATATGTTCTTAGTTGCTTACATAACTTTGTTAAGCATATCACAAACATACTTTGTTTGATAAAAAAAGGAGAGATATTTTACCCCAATGTCCAAAAAATATTCAAGATCACTAAGTTGTTTGAGAGAAAAACCAAAATGTAGTTTATAAATAAGAAATTGCAATAGTGAAGTAGAGGTGCTAGTGAAAATTATCTCATCTACATGAATAGAGTTAGCAACAATTTTAAGTATTAATAAAGACGTTCACATTTGAACAAACCCAAAACTAATCGGAATATAAGTCGGTTAGTCATAACCGGCTTTTGGAACATGTTTTAAGTCATATATAGAAATTTAAAGTTTACAAACAATAAGGACATTAGTATTTTGATACTATACATTTTGTTTACTACCATTTAATATTATTTTTTATTATTATTCATTTTTTCTCTCTTCTATAAATATAATATAATAGTTAACTTTTGTTAAGACTACTTTATCTTATAAAAGTTGTTAAATAGTCGTCAAAACCTTTTTCCATGCTATAATTTGAAGACTAAAGGGTTGAGCCATGTAAACATCTTTTTTGTAGAATGTAATTTAAGAAAGCATTATAGATACCAATATGTTACATGGACCAATTATTTATAAGAGCTAAAGTGAGAATCAATTAAACACTAATAGGCTTTACAACTAGAAAGAAAGTCTAAAAAATGTCATGCCCAATTTTTTTATGAAATCCTTAGTCATTAAATGAGTTTTATACTTGTTAATAGTATCGTCTGAGTTTTCTTTAATGTGAAACACTCATTTGAAACCTATTGCAGATCATCCAAGAGGAAGAGCATCGAAAGATCATGTATGATTAACCATTAAAGCATCATATTCAACTTGCATTGGCACCAAGGAGAAGATGGTAAGTCTTACTTGACGGTAGATGGTTATACAACAATGAGAAATGAAGTAGGAAATCATCATGGTTTAACCATACCAATTTTGGAATGTGTTTGGATAGGAGATGAAGAAACAATAGGAACTGAAAGGCTGTAATTAAAGGATTAAACATAATAGAAGCATTAACAATGGAAAATTATTGAGTAGCATGTTGAGTGCGAGAGTTGACAATAGAGGGAATTATTCCAAGAAGAAAATATTGGGAGGGTTTAGATCCTAAAAAAAAGATCTTGCCATTTGAATTAAGACATTTGTATCCTTTATGACATGAGAAATGACCTAGGAATGTATACGCAATTGAACGAAATTGCAAATTGCAGTTTATTGGTATTATAGGGAGAGTATGGAGATAACAAACACGACTAAATATTTTGAAGAAATTATAGTTGATATATTTGTGAAAGAGGGTGATATGTGGTATAGAATGAGACAATAAAAGAAGGAAGTATGTTAATAATGTAAACAGTTGATGTAGGATTATTTTGTTCCTTTTAGAAGATTAATGAATATGGTGATGTTTGATTAAGAAAACCAAGAAAATCCCCACTGGATATTAAGATAGCAAGCTATCTAGATGTAAAGGTTTTTTTCCAAGGTTCTAGAGAGGAGGAGAATGGATTGATGGAGAGTAAGAAACTGAAAGGAAAAGCATATAATAGAAACAATAAAAACCAAGAAGAGTAAAGAAACTTAAAATGAAAAGCAATGGAAAGGGGAGGAATGGAGGATTCACGCCACTACAAGGCTAGACTAGAAGAAGTCATGGCAACCTTGAAGATGAGTGGTGTATGCCGCCACTTGCCAAGGCAAGATAAGGCTTGAAAGAACTCCACTCCCTAAGGAGGAATGCTCTCACAAAAGGTTGAAACACAAAGTGTATAAATTCTCCAAAATGTTCAACCCCTCTACAAGTGTTAGAAGTCCCCTTAGCAAAACAACTAAGTTAAAAGATTACAAAAGAAACCTAGCATGTTTTAAAAAGTAGGTCATCCTAGGGTGCATATGGGTGAATTTTCGTCCAAGCCATCTAGGTGGCAAGTCTTCATGGCCAAGGCTCCCAAAGGAGGGTTCTAGAACTTTCTAGAAGACTTGGTGTCCAAGGTATATAGCCCCCCCTTTCTAGATGCTTCTAGAAAATCTTGTTCCTTCTTTCACTTCCTTAGGATGTCAAGTGTCTCCTAGGTGGTCCTCTTCCTTTCTTATTCCTATAAAAGCAAATTAAGGAATTTATTAGCATGTTGGTTTAAGGTTAAGCTAATCTTTTGAGTCAACAAGTCAACCCAAAGTCAAGGTCAACAAGTCAACTTAAAAATAGTCAACCAAACCAACTTAATGGAATTTTAAACTAAAGAAAATAAAAGTAAAGGAAAGGATCAATGAACTCCCTTTCTTCTAAGCATGTGCCATGGGCCATCATCATTGGTAGGGATCAAGCCTTCATCAACAGTGGTGGTAAAAGTGTGATCCTAAAAGGAGATAAAAAGATAAGCTTGAGAAAGAAGGATAAGATCCATTCCAATAAGAATAATGATACTATGACTCATATTTTTTGACTTTCATCCTTTAGTTCCTGACATGACTTAGTGACGGTCATTGATTAATGTATCACTATATTTTTCTTTGAAAGAATTAATCACTCACACTAAGCAATGTTAGAAAGTAAAGGATGAGAGTCAAGAAATAGGAATCAAAATATAATTTTTCTTTCAAGAATATTACAATGTTTACGTTCAAATGCACTATTTTGATTGAAAGTATGAGGACAAATTTGATGATGATGAATGAAAAAAAAATATTGAGTAAAAGGTTTAAATTTACCCCTCCACCCGAAAATGATTGTACTTCTTTAATTTCCTGATCTAATTACCATTCATGATAGACTTTAAATTGTTTAAATATATGTAAGGTCTTAGATTTGTATTTTAGAGAATAAATCTGAGTATCTATGGTACTATGCTACGTGCATTGACAAAAGAAACATAATTGTAGCCCATAGAAGATTGAACATGTGAAGGGCCAAAATATCACAAAAGACAAGTTGTAAAGGTTGACAGGGTTGAGAAAAAGATTGATGAAACTTTCTCATATAACATGGTACACAAAAAACCAAAAGTTGTTATATTTGGTAGAGATATATTACAACATTTAAAAACATTATGAAAAACATCAATACACGGGTGATCTAGTATGCCAAAGGGAAAATAAAGTAAGTTGTTTGGGAGTACAATAGAGACAATAGTTGATATTTGAACAGTAAAGACAAGGTAACGAACTTGTGAATACATGAGCTCAAAATGCAGCGGAAACAGACCATCTTCACCAAGTAGCCATGCGGCAAAACAAAGTGTCATTTTTCTACTACTTTTATTAAATAATGCATTCTTTTCTTAAGTATAAATCTTATTTTCAAATTTTAAAGGTATACAACTTAATGCTTTTATATGTTTTTATTATCACGCAATGAACTTAATTCAAATACTAATGAAAGAAATAGTTTAAAATATACATAAAAATATTATCAAACACGTTTCGGATTAAAAACAACAACACATAAACAATATAAAATTATCAAACAACTTCTATTTATTTTCTTTTAAGTTTAATGTAATTTTTTAACTACAAAAGATTGGTCAAATATAACCTTTGTTAGTTTTACATTATTCAATTCACCAAATTTTGGTTATTTATGCATGTGAGAATCTATTCTAAAGGTATTAAATTCAGTTTATATGGTTTATGCTCTTGGAGTAGTATCCTAAAAATTAAGATATTATTATAAACATGCATATATATATATATATATATATATATATATATATATATGAAATATTATGAATTTTTTTTTTCTTCTTTACATCACAACATGATATGTTTCCGTCAAAAATAAACAATTGATCATAGGATCACTACAAAATAAAATGGTGAGTTAATAATTTTTTATTAAATATTTAGATAATGTCACCAATGTAAATCTCAAGTCACAACAAATATTACAAAGATGAATTTGAATTTTGAATATTAAATTTGGACACATACACTAATATTTATTAAAAAAAACTCTACACCTTCAACACTTTTATTTTTTTACAAGACTAGTTTGATAACTTTTGATTATGTGTTTTTTTTTTTCTTGTTTAAGGGAACTAGTGGAGAAATTATTTTAATTTTGTTTCAAACTAAAATTAATTATCTCTATTTGTACGGTATTTTTTGTTTTCTTTGACAACCAGTACAATATCCCTTTTGATAGCTTATATATATTCCCTTTCTTCACCCATTCAGAAACCTAGCTTGAGTTTTCCTAACTTTTGCCCAGTCTAGTTATTGTTCCATGCACCACACGCTAATCTAATCCTTTGATTATTTTCCTTGACATACAAATACCAGCTATACATCCATTGAATTCTCCCTCTCCTTAATTCTACTCTCATTGAAAAACGATAATTTTGTTCAGCCGTTAACCCTTTTCGTATCAAACGTTTGCAATCCCGTAAGAGATTCAAGAAATTGATGTAGTTTAGTGATGTTTCCTTTCTACTGTTGCGACTACATTAGAGTTGCGATTTACGTTGTGAATATTTTGCATTGTAGATGTTATGTGCGTGTTTGGTCGTTCCCTAATTCACCCTGTGTTGTTAAATTGATAACTGATAAGTTAGTCAGACCTGTTAAATTTTATTATGATTCCAGTCATTTTTTCTTGTTATAACATTGCGTTTTGGTTTTTGCACTAGCAAGTTTAATTGTTTGTCTGTAGATTTTGTCGTGGTCGTTTTAGCTTAAATATGCGCTATAATATTTTTGCAATGCCTTGCTTCATAAACTGAAATACCAGTGAAAAGTTAATGCATATGATGGTTTTACACTTGATCTCTGAACTTCAGGTAAGTTCCTTTGTTGACAAGTTTATTCACTGATGCTTTCTCTTTGCATTTGATTATGAACCTGCTAGGAGGGCAGGGAAATGTTTAGAATGAGGATTGCGGACATTCTAATTTTGAAAGAACCATAATTTTGTTCTGCAACAAACCCATTTTGTATCTAATATTTGCAATCTCTTAAGAGATTCAAGAAATTGACGTATTTTTAGTGACTGTCTCCTCTCTATCTTTGTGACTACAATAGAGTTGTGATTTACATTGTGAGTTTTTTTCCGAAGTAGATGATATGTGTGTGTGTTTGCTTGTTATCTAATTTCCCTCTTTATTGTTACGTTGATATCTGATAAGTTAATTAGACCTGTTATATTTTATTATGATGACAGTTCTTTAGCTTGTTAGAACATTGCGTTTTCATTTTCTTACCAGCAATTAATTGTTTGTGTCTAGATTTTGTTATGGTCGTTTGGATTTAAATATGTGCTATACTATTTCTGGAATTTCTTGTTTCATAAACTGAAATACAATTGTAAAAGTTAATGCATGTGATGGTTTTACACTTGATCTCTGAACTTCAGGTAAGTTCATGTGTTGACAAGTTTATTCGCTGATGCATTCTCATTGCACTTGATATTGAATCTGCTAGTAAGGCCGAAAATTTTTTATAATGAGGATTTAGGACAGTCAAATTTTGAAAGATGTTATCTTATGATCAAGTTTTGAATTACATACTACTTAGCGTATAAATTATACCCTTTGGCGGGTTTACAATTTCACTGATTGTCAGTACTTGTTGAAGCTGAAAAAAATGGGTGATTAGTGGACAATCCTTTCTTGTAAATACAAAAAGGAGTGGTAACAAATGGAGGAAACTTACATATAGTACTATAGATATTGTATGTACTGTTCTGCAATCATATTTAAAGTTTCACCTCATGTAATGCATTTTATACGATGTTCATTACCAAGATGAGACTCAATATGATTGACGAACAACAACACCTATGGTACTATATGTAAATTTTCTTCACAAAAAAGCTGCAACGTCTAAAGTCCAAAGTCAATTTTTTTTAGTTTGTTTTTAGAGACTTTACTTAAATGTTACACAGTCAGATTATCTGATGCATACTGGCGAAATTGGTTACAGTAAAAACATATATTTTTCAAAGTGAAATCCTGTGCATCTAGTTTTTCAATTTTTGTCAGACTTTAGGCTTTTATAGCTGAAACTATATTGATTCTTAAATGAACGTTTGACTTAAATTTGTGAGTACATTCTTAAAACATTTATCTTGTAAGTTTTACTGACTTCACTAATATTGAAACTCTGATATTGCCCGGAGGAGGAATCCACTTAAAAGAAAATGCATGGAAAAGTACACAACAAATTTAGGGAGTTAGAGAATTGGTGACTTGGGCATCATAATGCCCAATTTTAAATTCTAAACCCTTTTCGGTTGATAAAAGTGGGGGGTCCTGTGCACATAAGATTTTAAATGTTGTTCCCACTCGTCCTTATGCACCATTGCTGGATAACATCAGAAGTGTCATCTCTCATGATTTGAACCCTAACTTCAAGCACACTCTTAGGGAAGGCAGTCCAACTGCCGACAATTTAGCCAAATTAGGAGTTGGTCATGTAGGTTCTGTTTTGGTGCTCAAACTTGTCATAATAGTTTGTTTGCTGATGCAGCAGGCACGGTGTTCAACAATTAATTTGAACACGTTGTTTGTTTACTTGAGGGACTCATACAATGACAGATGAACAGCTTATAGTCACCAAATTCTCCTATATTATATTAAAGATTCTCAATTATTTATCTCAATGCACTAAGAATTTATTATATTTGTAAATGTACAAAAGGAGGCCCAGCCATTTTATTAGATAGGAATTTATAATTGATAAAACAATGGCAATGCTTACAGGATTCTTAAAGTCTATCAATTTTCATTTATCTACGACACTTTCCTGGATCCTAAAGAGAATACCCGGGTTATCTCAATAACTAAAATGTATATCATGCCTGAATTTAACTAGGGTTCATGGTGGTGGAGTAACTGGATAGGAAAAATTATCTGGAGTTCCTTTTTTATATATTATATGGATGATCCGATTAGTAAGAAACATCATTATGAATTTTTTGATCCTCTTTCTCCAAGAAAGAGGTGAAACATATTTATCTAACTTGAAACTTGTTATATTAGTCTCTTGCAGACCTCTTTGCACTTTTAAGCATGTCTTTGTATGTCTTTGCATAAGCCAAGAGTGGGAGAATATTTAGCCTCTTTAGGTTTTGAAAAATATCTCATGACCCTAGGTAGATCATTCAGAGTATAGTTGTCTAAACGGGTTACATTTAATCATTTACAGTTCTAATTTATATTATTTCAGAGGTCTAAATATTTAAGTTGTTTTAAGTTTCAAAGAATAAAGAATGCTTGATTCTTACAACTCATAAAGTGATTATATGCACCAAGTTACATATGCTAACTTTGATTTTGTAAAGGTAAAACTTAAATTTGGGTGTTTTTGTTCCGGTGTTTTGGCACTCAGTATTATAAAGATATATTTTTGCACTTGTATTCACGAAGTTCCATTTCTTCTTTCTTTGAAACATTTATATATTATGTTGATAATTGTAGCTGTTATGATAGTTTGGAGTCTATTAGAAGGGAACACACTTTTTTCTTTCTTTGAGTTAGTTTTGTCAGAGCATAAAACAATTTTTCGAACTTTCTCTGACTTAATTTCTCAATACAATTGATTCTTTCCTAGTGCATCGATCTTCACTGTTACAAAGATTATTATTGGAGCTCTTGTGGATGGTATTCTTGTGCTAGTCTGGCTTTGGGATGATAAGAAAATTTAATATAAATCATTGTATAAAAAATCCTTGATTTAGAAATGTAAGATTTAGATCTTTAATATTTTTATCGTATATGTTTTGGACTCAAGAGAAGTGAGTTGGACATCACTCATTTATCCCATATTGGACATAAGTTAAATATAAGATTTACTCTGAAAAGATCTTCTATATTTTTAATGTATTTGTTTTGCAGGCAAGAAAAAACATCTTTGGACATTGTTCATTTATCCCATTTTGGATATAAGCTATTTGTTCTGCCTTGTGAAATTTTGTGTTGTACACAAACAATTCATTTAGTCTTACAAAGACATATATGCTTTGCTCACAAATTAAGTTCACCTTAAAAACTTACGCTAATACACATTTCGTGTTTTACCTATGAGCATTCAAATATACATATATACATGTTTTTGGTCTGATCCTCACTCATACATTGTTATCACTCATTGTCTGAGTATAGTATTCGAGAATATCAAAAGGTTTTGTTATGAACAATGTCAAGATGTCAAGAATATTAAGAATCTTTTAAAACTTGAATCTTGTTAGACAGTGATTTCTTTACCTAACTTAATGCTACACAATTAGTTGACAAGTTAAAGTTTGGGTTTACTTTTATATATATATATATATATATATATATATATATATATATATATATATATATATATAATTTGATGAAATATTTAGTTAATAACAAATCTTTAATGTATTTCATCACATCAATGATTGAATATTTTAAGCACGAAATTTTGTAGATGTTTAACAAATTTTGCTAGGATATATGAGTATAAAATTTTTCTTCTATATTGACTTCATAACATTGAGTTAGATCAAAATCCACTTTTTAATATATTATAGCAATACCATCATGTATGACTTAACTTTAATTGAGTATTTCTCATGATTTCAAGTGTTTATATTTGAGATTTATACCTTTTTGTCTCTTGAATTAGGTAAAGAAGAGATTGTTAGAATTAAACAAGCTAAAATAACTCCAATTAAAGACCAAAGTGGATTCTCAAGAAGAATTCAAGACAATTCCAAGAACAATAATTTGAACTCAAAAGGATTAGTATTTTGTTACCACTTAAATTAATCAAATAGGATTGTTAAAATTAAGCAAACTAACAAGGATTCCAATAAAAAGGTTAGAATTGAATTTTTAACCAATGTTAAAAAACAATTCCAATGGACAAAATCAATATTAAAAAGAACAAACTATATAAACACACTTTATTACAAAAATTATACAAATGAAAATGATTTGTAGAAAACCTCACAATTTATTTGAACTCAAAAGAATCAATCCAGAAAGGTCTATCCTTTCATGTGGAAGACAAGAAAAAGAATTACAAAAGAGAAAATAGACAAGTGAAATATAAAGAGCAATTTATACAGTAACATGTGATGGATTCCCTTTTCCTCATCCTTGATCACTGCTTTAGGATAATAATCTTTGAAGCTATTTTATAAATTTGCAACACCAATCGTGTATCTTCATCCTTTTTGGCATAAAATACTTTATAAGGAAAGTTCTAATGATATTTTCAAAATATAATTTCTTCTTTTTCTACTTAAGGAATTAACTCGAACAATATCCAATATTACAATTAGAATAATTGTTTATTTCCATGATTATCTTGCTCGCATAATTTTTTAAATAAAATTGCTTAATTCAAATTAGCAATTCAAATTCTGTGTTTTTGATCGGAACCAAACTATCTCAAGAGCCTTCCAACTTCTACCACTAACTCTTGGGACTCACCTCTGAACAACTTCTGAACTGCACTCCTAGAGGTGGGGTACCTATAAGTACTTTGACGTTCAAGTTAGTAATGTTTCAATATAGCGTATGTATTGAAATTGAGTTGAGTTAGTCCTACTTACCTTCGAACATTCCACCCTACTTTATATTACCTGGCTTTGATTCTAACTTCATTGCTCGCAAGGTCGTTTTATTCTTTCATATATAAATGCTGATAAACCCCATAAATATCCCACTGCAACTGTCTCGAACTCAAAATATCATTATACTATCATATTCCGCTTGGGATTGCGTTGCTTACCCCCTCATCAGGCCAAGATTGACTTACCCTCTTATCTGGGCCACAATATACTCAGCTTGTTGGGTCGAGTAGTAGTCGGCCATGTTGGACGGGATGTTCCCAACTTCTCTTTGCGCCAACCGGTCATCACCATCCATCTGGGTCCCTCATGCGCTTCCCTTTGGCAATGTACATCTCCTCCCTCTATACCATTGGGCCGGGTATAACTTGACTGACTTCCCCTTAGGTTGAATATATATCGGCCTTAACAACACACTCGACCACCCCTGTACACTTTGTTAGCGTGCTTAAAGACTATTTATCACAATTCAATAAACCATTTGCTATAATAAAACTAGGTTGTATCAACAAACTAGATTATTTGTGACTTCAATTATCCTTTAGCTTCATAAAAGACAAGTTAAAATGTTCAGAGAACCATTAGATTGTCTAATGAATTTTTAATAGACCAATCATTTGGTTAGACTCTTTATTGCCTATCAAGGCTTGAAAAGTGATTTTTGTCATTTATTTCAGCTAAAACATAGATAATATCAATTAAGAAAGCTAATATTATATTTTCTAAATGTGATTAAAAATGTAATCATCATGGTACAAAGGAGGAGTGTGTTGGTATCGTGCAATAAAATGTTTGGCATTGGACAAAAATCAAGAGGGGGGTGAATTGGTTTTAATATTAAAATTAATACTTAAAATTTTTTCTAAAAATGTACCAATTAATTTATATATCAATTCCTTTAAAAGCAATAGTAGATAAAATAAAGAGATAGAGAAGAAGAATTGACACAAATATTTATACTGGTTCAAATCAAAAGATCCTACGTCTAGTTGTTAATCTCTTCAAATTAAGATATTAACTCAATCACTAACAACTATCAGATTACAATCAAATAACAAAAGAATAGGGAAAGAAAACACCTCTCTTGAAGACACAAGAGATGAACACCTTTCTTTGAATCACACAGAGAATCTTGACCTTAGCTTTCCTAACAACAACAACAGCAACAACAACAACACTTAATCTTCTAGAAAACCCTCTTAGGAAAAGTTATCGCTCTACCCACATTAGGTTTTCCAAAGCTCTTTTGAGAACACTTAGAGAACTCTTTTTGCAGTCACAACACTAGCACTCTAGCTTCTCAAAAAGGTAAGTTCGAAGTAACTCTATTGTTCTTTAAATAGGGGTTTCAAAAATTAGGTCAAAAACTGAATAGTCACGTTCAAACTGACAAAGATAATCAATTATCACTAGTGATAATCAATTATTCCAGTGTGCTTTCTGAAAACAAAACTTTGAGTAGATAATCGATTATCAGAGGTGATAATCGATTATTCCAGTGTTTTTCTGAAAAATTGAACTCAGTTCAGAATAATCGATTATCCTAAGTGATAATCGATTATCACATTGGTTTTTCCAGAAATATCAGAATTTCGATCTTGCTGTTTATTCTAAACTATTCTAAATACTGTCAAAATAGTTTACAAGATAACTTTAAACATAAAAACACTTGTTCTTCATATTGACTTCCAGATGACTTTTAGGTTTCTTTTATCATCATCAAAATCTTGCTTCAACATTTTGACTTGTCTTCTGCTTTTGCCGTTCAAGTCCACTCTTAAGTAATGTGCTACGTATCCATTTTTGCATACCAAATCATAACTTTCAAAAGGACATTCAAAAGTTGGGCAAACAGTCAACTTTGGTCAAAGAAAAGAGTTTAACTACAAATATTGATATTTTTTGGATGTCTCTTTCAAAATTGGACTACACTATTAAAAATGGTCTATTTAGAAAATTAATATAAATATTATTTGGTAATAATTTATCAGATATCTTTAAATAATTAATTTATTTAATTATATCATAAATTATCTTTATTTTAAAAGATATTTGAGAGGTTTTAGCAACAGAAAAGCCTAGTCCAATTCCTATATAAAGAGACCAAGGGAGAAGCAGAAAAAAAACAAGCTCGGGACTTCGGAGTTTTGGAACCCTTAGGGGGGGCCTAATTTCGTTTCCTTTCTCTTTCTCCATGCTTCTATTTTTATTTTGGCATTCATGGATTGCTAAACTTCTTGGGTTGATTCCATTATAATTTCATTATGGATTTTGAGGTTAGAATGAATTAATTTTTTTGTTCTTTTTATTATTGTTGAGGTTTTATGTCTTTTATCTTTGAATCACGTAAAAAGTAATGATTTTAAATCTATATGCATGTTGATCATATGAGTTCAAGGGTTTTTAAATTTAATTGAGACTTTACTTTGATTTTATTTAGAAACTTTCATGTGATTGAATGAGTTTTTACCAATAATTGAGACTTTACTTTGGTTAAAGGTATTTACTCTAACGAAAATTAATTGAGACTTTACTTTGATTAATTAAGCTTTTTATTTGGTGAGGAGATAAAAGAATAGACATGATTAGGCATAGTAAAATTTGATTGAGACTGTACTTTGATTGAATTTACTGTGGATAATCTGAAAGTTCTCACTTTTAATTGAGACTGTACTTCTGTACTTTGGTTAAAAGTGAGAACGCTAACAAATTAATTGAGACTTTACATTGATTAATTTGTAAATCTACAACAATAATTAATTGAGCAATAATATTTAGATAACCGATGATGAATCTATTTTGAAAAAGCAATGGAATCAATCTATTTTATTTACTATTGTTTTTATTTCTTTTTATCTTTTAAATTTTATTTCTATCTTTGTTTATCTTAATCCCCTATATTTTTATAATTTTATTTGACTAACTCATTTGTATAGTTGTATAAGAACTAATTTGTTAAAAATCAATTTCGTGTTCGTTGGGAGACGACTTAGGGTTGACTTAACCCATACTAATCTTTTGGCTACTTTCTTAACAATACTGAAGTTGTTATAGATAAGTAGTATTAATTTGATCACTTGACGACAACGTTATCAAGGGGTTTCAAAAATTAGGTCAAAAACTAAATAGTCACGTTCAAACTAACAAAGATAGTCAATTATCACTAGTGATAATCAATTATTTCAGTGTGCTTCCTAAAAACAAAACTTTGAGTAGATAATCGATTATCAGAGGTGATAATCGATTATTCCAGTGTTTTTCTGAAAAACTGAACTCAGCTCAGAATAATTGATTATCCTAAGTGATAATTGATTATCACATTGATTTTTCTAGAAATATCAGAATTTCGATCTTGTTGTTTATTCTAAACTATTCTAAATATTGTCAAAATAGTTTACAAGATAACTTTAAACATAAAAACACTTGTTCTTCATATTGACTTCCATATGACTTTTAAGTTCCTTTTATCATCATCAAAATCTTACTTCAACATTTTGACTTGTCTTCTACTTTTGCCGTTCAAGTCCACTCTTAAGTAATGTGCTACGTATCCATTTTTGCATACCAAATCATAACTTTCAAAAGGACATAATACTAATTTAACATAAGAAACTAAATTAAGTCCTTAAAAAAATAAGAATTTAATTAAGTAAAAATAATTATAAAAAAAAAATTAAATCAGTATCCTGAATATACAAATCAATTTATTAGTTAAGCCAAATTCTAATTATAAAATGATAATCTTTCGTCTATTTTGGTCTTGCGTTTGTTGGGCCCATATATCACAGGTCCGTAACACATTGACTATAGGACAGCCTACAATTAAAAAGTTATAATAAGCATCCAAATACACCAACAATTTACAAAGAAAACCTGAATAAAAAAGAATTATGTAACGAGAAAAAATTTACAATGACATAATCACATGACAATCATACAAAAGGGGACAAAGACGAGTAGCAAAAAAGAGTAATATCAATGGTGGAGATGATACACAGTAAGAGAGAGCGACAAAAGAGACTAAATGAAGATACCAAGACAAGAAAAAAGGAAAGAAAAAGACATATAACGAGGAACAAATATAAAAAAGAAAAAAAAATGTTGTTTTTGCTTAACCAACCTAATTCATTCTACATTTTGGTCTTTGTAGAATATCCTCGGTAACAAATGAAAATATACGATTTTTTTTCAATTTTTTTATTGGTATAACACCCACAAGAAAAATGAGGGCAATTTTACACTACTTATAACAATCTTAAGTATCTGAAGTTAACAGATTTAGTTGACAATTAATAACGAAGATTAAAGATAAAGTTGTTTGTATCAAAACTAAAATGTAAAAATAATAATCAGGTGAGGACAGAATTGGACAATTATAAAGATCAAACTAGTAATTAATTAATTGAATATACCATGACAGAGGATAACAACAGTCCAAACAAAAGCAATACATATCAACCAATGACGACAATAAGTTAAGGAAAAAGATTAAAAAATATAACTAACGCATAATCTTTTCATATGTAAAGACTAAAATAAAAATATGCAGGTTTATAGAGATTAATTTTAATTAAAATAAATTTTAAAAAAAGTTGTAATGGAATTTCTTGCAACTAAAGCATTACTCTTTGACAAAACAAAAAATGTAGCACACTTTATGACTTTTTCATCTTTCACTTAAAGGAGAATCATATATAAAATTCTTTCATTTTCTTTTCACTAGCTATCTTATGCTTAATTTTATTATTCAACCTTTTTCTATTATACTACCTATTAAATTTAGTTTATATATATATATATATATAAATAAATAAGGAAAAAAAGTTTTTGATATACAATTAAAAACAAACAACAAAAGTAGAAAAAAAATAAATAAAAGAGAACAAAGAGAAAGAAGAAATAAGAGTAGTACATACAATTATCCAAAGCAGGTGACATAAATATAAAGCGGTGACTCTGTCCTAATAATCACGAAATTCAATTCAATTTAATTCAGACAAAAATGCTCAAAATTAACAACAATTAATTTCCTCCTTTAAAAAACAGTTTGGTTAATAAATTGATAAATCAATTAATTTAATCACCAAGAAAAATCTTCGAATTTTAATCCTTTTCGTTTTCCTCTGTTTCAAGCTCTTCCAGTTCGAAATTCCTCCTCTGTTTTCCCCTGAAGAACTCATGCTCACAAAACCTCACACCCGAAAACACACAGATAAAGTAACATTTTCTTAAACGCAACAAAAGAAAACGTGGATAACTTACCATTATATTTCTCAAAACAATAGGAAAAAAAACATTAAATTAACAATTTAGAGTACACGAAGATTTGGATGAAGAGAGTTATACAAAGAGAAGAAGCAACGACAAGAAACTAGTTATGAAAACCATCTCCTTCCGTTTCTTTAAACTGGTGGGTGCTGAGTTGTCTTCTGGCTTGTGGGGTGGCTTCTTGTAGTAGAACGGAAAGTAGGGAAGAATAGGGTCAGGGGGTGGCGGGGTGCCAGAAACACCACCTCCGTTACCGTTGTAGTCGCCCTCGCCGCCGTAAGGCGGTGTTGGGTAATAAGGGTAGGACCCGGAAGGTGGCGGATATGTTAACACGGGTTGAGGAGGTGCCGGTGGAACGGTGGAACCACCGCCAGCCGAAGGGGTTGTGGGAGTGACGACTCCGGTGGGTGGTGGGTAACACGGATACGGGCACGGTGGGTTGTCGGATTTTGTTTTGGTTGCAAAAGAAAGGAGTAATATTGAGAGGAAGATGAGAGTGGATGATGTTGCTGGGTTTGCGTGGGTGGAGGACATCTTTGGATGAAAAAGAAAATGGGTTGAAGAAGGAAGAAAAAAGAAGGAAGAAGGAAGAAGGAACCGAGTGGGTGTGAGAGAGTGAGTGAACGAAGTTAAGGTGAGTTTGAAGAAATGTGTGTGGTGGTCTTATTGGATGGCTACAGGTGTTTTGTCACATTTCAACAATGGAAACTATTCCAAAGATTGAAAGTGAAGTTATAGCCACTTGGATGTGATTATTATGAGCAAGAACGAGTCAATTTGGGGTTCAGAACTGTTGGAAATTTTGGCAATACAAATTAATAACACGTTAAATGACCTTTGCTTTAGTGTTTTTTTTAGGTTTAGCTTTTCATTCTTCTTAGCATCATCATTAAAGACTAAATTTTACTAATAAAGATTGTAGTTTATTGTTGTTCCTAATTATTACGTACCCCGATGGCAATAAATAGATACCAAAAACGGTTTAATTTGATTGAATTGAAGATCGAAGTGGAGTTGGTGATGCACAACAAACTCCTTGATTTGAGGTTTTAGAAATTAAGATTAGGATAAAAAAACACTTTAATTGTTTATTCGTTAGGAATAATAATGATTTTGCACATGTTATGCCTACGACAGAAAGGAAGTATACATTGCAATATCAATGAACTTATTAAAAAACTAGGACCAAACAAACTCCGGTCTGGTTTTAACAGATAGAAACTTCCAAGTTCCCAATGTTCTATCAAGCATCTTCAAACTAAATGGAAATTACTTAATTTGACAGGTCACAGCTAGCTTCAACTAACGTATTATTGAGAAAAAAAGTAATATAAAGAGAATGAAAAATAGACTCTTGCTACATATGCTTTTGGCCTTGAAGAATTATGTTTCTTCGGAATTAGAAGTATAATAAATATATTTAGTACAACAAACAACACTCATGTTCCGTTTTTCATCCTTAATATTTTGATGTCGAAAATAATAGTATTGAAGCAAATCATGGCTCGGATGATATGACTGAGAACGCAAAGTAGTTGAGTAATAATGCAGAGACAGGGACATTATGGAGAAGTATGCATGTTTTCATCAATCAACAAACCAACACAGTTTTATTTACGATGAATCAGCATCCTTAATCGTTAAGTTGAGTTAAGTTTGAATGATTAATGTAGCTTACGATTACAGCATGTCCCTTTTGAAATTTTAAACTGCAAAGTTCTCACTTTGACAACAGCAAACATCAAATCTAGATGACATCAAATGACAGTAACTAGTGATGGTGGTTGTCATGGTCTCTTCTGAATGAAAATTATGCTTATCTTCAACGAAATGGAAGTTCTTTTTCACCCTTTTTCGGATAATTTCTAAGATGTATCTGTGCTTTGATTTTTTCTTCTGTAGCAAAAAGCCAAGAACATGTTTCTTTCTCAGCTACATGTAACATTCATCTGTCACTTGTAAGTTCAGTTTATCTACTAACCAAGACTAAGTGATGTATCCTCTTATAACAAGTTGTTACATAAAAGGAGAAAAGTATAAGATAAAATAAGTAGTAGTATAATGGAAGTACAAAATAAAACATGATTTCTTTTAGTAAAAATAACATACATGGTAAAAAGCTTTCAAACTTTAAAATTGTCATTAATTATATGGTTAGTCGAACTTATTTACAAAAAAATATTTTTAAAAAGAAAAATTTAAATTATTTTTCCCTTAAGTTATTAAAATTAACTTATGTGAAATTCTCTCATACAACTCTTAAACTTTTATTTTTAATTTGTTTATAAGCTAATTTTAAAGTATAAAATTGATTTTTTTTCTCGTATAGTTAAAAACTTAATAGTTAGAGAGTATGAGAAAAAAATAAAAAATAAAATTCGCGTGTCAATTTTTATTGGAAGGACACAGTATAATAAGAATATGATGGAGAGGAAACATATTTCAAGAGTATCCCGGAAGTACATGAGTAGGAGAAGAAAGAATGCATAGAAATGGGCTTTAAGGGAGAGATGACAAGAGTAAGATTTAAGTAATTAGAGTACAGGAGATCGGAGAATATAAAATGGAAAGGCAAAATCTTCTGTGAAAAAATAACCTATAATTAGATTTTGTTTTTTTTCAAAATAATTTTTCTAGAATATCCCAAAAGTGTTTTAAAATATTTTAGAGCATCATTTCTTTTAAAATAAGTTAAATTATGTCATTTTGTCCTTATTTTTATAGGAAAATATTAAATCAATTCTTTTTTTTATGTGTCTCAATTTAGTTTTTATTTTAAAAATAATTATACATAAAAAAGAAACCAATTTGAGATTTTCTTAAAAAATGAAAACAAATTACATGATTTAATCTTTAAAATATTTTAGAAACTTTTTAGCATGTTGAGTTATATGTAAACTCTATACGAGATGAAGATCCATACAAATGTATTGTCTTAAGTGTTTTTTTTTTTTGGATGAGATGCTAGTTTCTTATATATTTTTAATCTTTTTGGTGATCTCTCAAAAGACTAATTCATTATATCATAATTATTGGCCAAACTATGATTTCCCCCCCTTTTAGTTTGTTTGTTTTGCTTCTCTTTCATACATCAGTTTCTTGAAAACAAAATAGAAGACTTCTCTTATATTTTTCACATTTTAAATATATGAAATTAGTTGATTTTATATGAGATTGTGTCTCCGGTGGTAGATCTTCAAAAATTATTTTGGGGTGTCAAAATAAATATAAAAATACTTTGAACTTGTGAAACATACCAAATATGGTTAAATATGTTTTTGGTTTCTTAATTTACATGAAATTCAATTTTTTTTCTTTTAAACTTTAATACATTTTGATCATCAAACTTAAAAAATGAATAGATATAATCTTCTTAACTCAACTGCGTTGAATTTTTTATGTATCAAATGATGTTTTAGATTTGTGTTTAAACTACTTACACCATTTAACATTTTTTCAACTCAAATATCTACAAAAATGTTGTTTAACAAGTTAAATAAATTTAATGTCATTAAATTAAAATAACTATATTAATTTATTTTTAAAATTTAAATATTAAAATGTATTAAAGTTTGGGATATAAAAAAATTACAATTTCACCTACATAATTAGGGTTTCAAACATATTCAACCCCATTAAATATATTAAAATAATGAAAAAAATACTTTTATTTATATTTATTTATTTGAAGAAATTGGGAGACCAAGGCCGTCACACTACACTAAGCTCCTTCGGTGTGTGTCCTGAGAATTTTATACTTTCAGTTTAGTTTCTGATCTTAGAAAATTTATCCAAGTGGTGAATTAGCAATACACTTATTCTTTTAAATCTCAAGGTTTTGTGTTTTCCATATTATTATTTTGCCTTCCATATTTTTCCAACTTTTCTTCTTTGATCTTACACAAGTTGAGAATGCCATGACTTGTTCCATGCATCTGTAGGTTTTAAATTCTGTGAGAGTTGATAAATATTTCAAAGTCCTAAGAAGGATATAATTACAATGTGAAACACAGATTCGATGAGTCATTTGCCATTGAATCATTTCATACTACTTTGTCAAATATCTTCATGATATTTTTTAGGAAATGTTTGTAATATAATTTTTCATATAGTTTTAAAAGAAATTAATAAATATACATTCTTTAAAACTAAATAATTTGATAATTTTTTTAGCGACAAAAATGTATCGTAAATATGAAAAAAAACATTTATCTCTATTCATACAAGATTATCAACAAAATAAAGGAACACTATGAACAAAATAAAATAATCTTGAATAGTTTGATTGTACATACATGGAGTGGAAGATCAAATGTTGTAGATTTTACTACATTCTTATTTCTTTATTGTAGCTTTGTTTGTTTGGAGTACTTATGAAGGGAAAAAATGAAAGAAAAATCAAGTTTCTTTCCTTGGAAAAGAAAAAAAATAAAAGTGAAAAGAGAAAGAAAAACAATTCATGCGGCTGATAGGAAAAAAATGCCGCAAAATAAAGAAATTTAGGTGAAGAAACCTAAAAATTAGTGAAACTCACTAAATTGAAAAAGTGCAGTTATCATTAACTTTTAGGAGTAAAAATGTCTTCCCACAACTAAAGGACCCCTGAGAATATACTCAAATACCTTCAATGCTTATGAATGTACATTTATATTTTGAAATAGTTGCCTTTACAATTTTACATTTATTTATTCTCCTCTTCTACTTCTTTTTTTCCTCAGATTCTTGTTCTTCATCTCAATAGAAGAAGAAAAATAAATTATATAAAATACAATTTTACACAAGAGAATATAATATACTTCAGATGGACCAAAGTCACGAACCCTACAAACCAGAGTACAAACTCAGCATACTCTACCATGTAACTTTAATATATA
>Ga0214542_1003417_pt1 | contig 32481 bp, 20 predicted proteins | sample CNSS1metaG_FD_160096 | JGI IMG/M metagenome (GOLD analysis project Ga0214542, IMG submission 160096) | Root nodule microbial communities from cowpea collected in UCLA plant growth center, Los Angeles, California, USA - CNSS1 | ecosystem: Host-associated > Plants > Roots > Nodule | place: USA...
ACTTGTGGGTTGACATTAGTAATTAATGGAAAAGAGTTTTATTGCTTAATATACATGAGAGTGAAGTAGGTGAAGTCTAACTCCAACAATATCAATCCATTGCATTTCTAGCCTTTACCATTTTCTAGAGTCTTCAAATATCCAAGTTCAATTTTAATTGTTTATGAAATATTTACTTTCTTGCATATAAAAACCCAAATCATGAATATATTCATTAGTTTAAATTAATCACTAATTACACAATTATTTAGTATACACGAGTCTCTTGGGAAACGATATCCCGGTCTTACCGGTTACTACTTGCGCGACTTGGTACAATCGCCAAAGTCTTAACAGACACCAACTGTGCACACCAATACAAGACTCCATCCCACTTTCTCTAAACCATGTGTAAGTTCATTTAGGGAATAACTAGCCTGCAACATATTTAAACTTATGTTGCAACCCAACAATAATTAAGGTGTAACCGACGAAGGAGTTTTTGCACAAAATAAAATTGACAGATTTTGAAAGTGCATTACAACACACAATTTGTTTCCCTTAGTAAAAGGGTGGACCCCAAGTGTGCATACCAATACTAGAGTCCATTCCACTTCTTCTAAACCAAGTGTAAGTTCATTTAAGGAAAAAGTAGTCTGCACCATTTTTGAACTTATCTTGCAACCCAAGACCAATTAAGGTATAACCCACAAAGGAGTTTTTGCACAAAGTAAAATTCACAGATTTTGGAAGTGCATAAGAACACACAATTTTCTCCCTTACTAAATCTGTCAATTTTACTTTGTGCAAAAACTCCTTTGTGGGTTATACCTTAATTGCTTTAGGGTTGTAGATAAATTTAAGAATGTTGCAGACTATTTTTTTCCCAAAGGAACTTACACTTAGTTTATAATAAGTGGGTTGGGGTCTGGTATTTGTGTGCACAGTTGAAGTCCACCCTTTTAGTAGGGGAGAGATTTGTGTGTTGTTATGCACTTCCAATATCTGTCAACTTGTTTTATGCAAAAACTCCTTGATGGGTTACATCATAATTGCGCTTGGGTTGCAAGATAAGTTTAAAAATGTTGCAGGTTAGTATTTTTCTTCGGTGGCTCCGGGAAGGGTTTTTTGGGGAGGTTTCGGGAATGGTTGGTTCAGAGGTATGTGGAACAATTGCTTTAGAGGGATTTGGGATAGGGGTAAGAGTTTGAAGATTAAAATGGGATAGGGTTTTTCGAAGAGCAGTTTGGGGTTTCAACATTCAAAGGACGGGGAGGGTTTTCACGGTGGCGGAGAGGTGTGTGCAGAGAGGATTTTCTGGGGAGGTTTGGGGAAGAGTTGGAGTAGAGGACGGGAAGGGTTTTCTGGGGAGGTTTGCAGAAGAGTTAGAACAGAGAAGAAACCGTTTTTGAAAAATCAAAATGAAAAGAGGGGAGGGTTCTGTGAAGAATGGCAAGTGCCCAACACGCGCGAGTGCATAACCAAACTTTCTGTCATTTCACTTGATTTTTCAGTTAAATTAAGAAAAAAAATTAAATATCTAACGCCATATCAAGTGATAAGAGAAGTGGTAAGAAAAATGTGTGATTGTATCATTTCTCATCTTTTACATACCCACTAAGGCGAATTTTTTTGCCACCCTCCACAGCCTCACACATGTCTCGTAATTTTCCGGATAACTGAATTTTTCTTTGTCGGTTGTTGGAAGTTGCTGCTGAATATTGGGTGCTACTTCGAGCTTCTTCACCATTATAGCTTCCAAATAAATTACACATACATTTTGATTATCAATAATAATAATAATAATAATAATAATAATAATAATAATAATAATAATAATAATAATAATAACGTCCTACTGTATATGTATAAAGTGAAATTTGGAATGAGTATCTTACCATTATAAACAATTCGTTCAAACCGTCCCAAGTCGCCACCACTCTTGAAAACAGAAGGCTTATTTGCCAGGAGATGAAGAGGAGTTAGCCCACTCTCGTTCACTGAGTTTACAAGATCTCCGTATAAATGAATTATTTGGAATGCCAAATCTGTAAATAAATGAATGATCACCTAAAATTAATTATTAGATCGGAAAGTTGAATTTATTAGATTGAAAAAAGGTTTAGAAGGAGTTACCAAAATAATCTCCGGCAATGGTAGAATGAAGAATGGTGTCACCATCAGTTCTTCTACAGTTGCTGTAGTAGTGGAGAGACTCTGGGTAGGTGTTGATGGAAAAATAGTGAAGGAAAAGGAAAGCTTCTTTTCTGCCATGGAGAGCAGCAAGAAAGAGAGGGGTCTCGCCATCAACGTTGCGCATACTCAGCAACGAAGCCTCAGCGGAAGCAATGTACTCGCACATTTGTCTGCTCCCGATCGAAGCCGCCAAGTGCAAGGCCGTGCTTTTTCTATTGTTCTGAATTCCCAGTGCCTCTTTACACTTACCCTCTTCCCTCTCCGAGCAAATAAGCTTCACCAGTTTTCCCACAACGTCGTTTTGGCCGTCGGTGACGGCGACATGCAATGCAGTGTCACCTGTCTTCATTATTTTGGCCGTGTAAGCCTTCTTGTCCTTCTCGTACGTTTTCACCACTTCTTCCCACTCGCCTTTCATGCAAAGTTTGAACAAACGCTTGCTTGTTTTTTGTGTGTGCTCCCTCCCTCTACCATCTTCCCTTTCCGCCATCATCACATCACCTACTCAACTCTAGACCACTTCTTCTATTCATCTTTGCCACAACTATACATATATGTGTGTGTGGAATGTAGGTGGCTGCTACTTTTCTTTGGCTTTCATATAAGTTATTCCATAAGAAAGTTACGGCCGCATAAATATTCTCATAAAAAAAGTTATTTAACACAAGTTATATTAATACTTGACAACCATTTAGTCTTAGAAAAAATATCTTTTATACTTTTAAGGAAAAAGAAAGAAAGAAAATAATAGAAAAAAATGTCAGATGAGAGTAAAAAAAAATTTGAAGTGTCATTAATCATATTTTTATTTGTTGAATTCCCCATTGCACAAATGTCAACTGACTTTCTCGGTCATTTGGCGAGTTATAATAATCACTGGACTACAATTTCCTTTTAAAGTGAGAGAGAGGTGAAATAATTTTCTTGCTTTTTTTAGATTCTATTTATAATTTTCAAGCAAATTAAATAATGAAAAAATACAATAATATTTAGAAGTACTCTTAGTTGGTTGTGCATTTCTTCTGACTAAATGCTGAATTACATCTGATTTTGTTTCGGAATTTTGATTGAATTTACCAAAGATGCAGGGATTGGATTGGATGGTTGTGTTGAGTATCGGTTCTGTGTTTCCTCTCCACGCAAAGTGATGAATTTACTTTGTGGAACGTGTTACACGGAAACTGGCTTTTCTCTTTCTTTAACCCTCTTGTCGGTTTGCAGAACTGATCCTTAGTTGCGTTGGAGGTATTTGAGGCTTCGGTGGAAGGAAAAGGACAAAGGAGGGGTAATTTGAATCGGTGAGTTTTTTTGTGCTCTTCATTTATCGTGTCTTCATAATATATTGATTACTACTAATTTTTAATATTTTAAAATATATTAAAAAAATATTTAAAATATTAATACAGTGTATTTTTAATGTTCAACAAAGGACAATACCAACAAAACCAGTAGAAAATCTGGACTAGGGATAATTCCTAATATATAATGAAAAATTAAAATTAAAATTATATTTTAGTAGGTTAAATTTAATTAAAATTAAAATTTAATTTAATTATACTTTATTTTATTTTTATAATTCTATATTAAAAAAATTATAAAACATATATACATATTTTAAATATTTGCAGGTATGCGAGTATCCACGGGTACTCGCGGGTTTTCAAAAAATCTGCGAGTATTTTTTAAGTGGGTAAACGAACGGGTGACAGATGGATTTTTTCTTTTTGCGGGTCGAGTTGCGGGTAGACACTATCCGTACCCAACCCGACCCGTTGTCATCTCTAGTTGTACGAATTTGGTTGGAATTTTCGGTATGCTAATTAGTTCAATCCGTTTAGCCCCTTAAATGTGGAGACTATATGTTTTATTTTATTTTTTCAAATTAAAATATTTAAAAAAGTTAAATTTTGTATATAAATAATTATTTTAATTTATTTAATTAAGAATATTAATTAATTAATTAAAATGTAGAAATTATTTATGTGATTAAATATGTTTTAAATATTTATTTATAAGTATTTATACAAATAAGATACAAATAAAAATTTTAAGCAATCCATCCTTCAATGAAACATGTTGTAATTTCTAATTTGTCTTTTTGATGAGTCAATCTGACCCGTCAGACCGACAAAATCAAAATGGATTAGGCTGAATCTACTATCAAGTTAATTTCAATTATGAAATGAAATTCTATTATTGTTAAAGTTTAAATCTATTTTTATTCTCATATATATATATATATATATATATATATATATATATATATATATATATATATATATATATATATATATATAAAATTGTAGTCTTTCTAAAAATTTAGTTACATTATTTAATATTGATACATGTAAAATATCCAAGTATAAATAAAAACATTCAAATAAGTTTAAGATTAAGAGAGAAACAATGGTTAAGAAAAAGAAAGATATATGGAAAATTATTTAGAAGTGAAAAAGTTAAAGTTAAAGTTGAAGGAAGACATGGTGCAAATTGAAATGGTTAGTGTAGAAAATGAAAGAAAAATATATAGAAAATGTAAAATTGTAACAAAATATATATATATATATATATATATATATATATATATATATATATATATTTATTGTAGTGCTTTAGTCGTTCGGGACACTACTTGGTTTTTTAAAATGGATAAAATGTCCCAGAACTAACCTAAAGTTTATAGGCTCAAAAATTGGACATAAGTTTATTTATTATTAGTTGATGTTTTCTATATATAAGAGATATTTTAGGGAATATTTTTTTTAAGGATTTCATTTATAAATTAAAAGTTAACTGTCAGGGGAAGCTATTTTTTGACCTCAACGTGCTCTTTATTTCATGTTAAGTAAGAAAAGTTTTTAAAATTTTACCTTCGGTAAAAAATATTCAATTTTTTGCCGATATATATATATATATATATATATATATATATATATATATATAAATATAAACAAACATATATAAAGGGTTAGGCTAACCACAAATGCAGGACACTAAAATTGAGTTAAGTGAATGCAATTTATTTTTTCCTAGTCACAAACACTGTTACTTATGCTTCTAAATAGAGTATCGTTAGGCATTATCGGTGAAGTAAGCTCCAAGAATACATTGGATCAGTAACCTACACGAATCTGTGGTCACCGTAGATAAAAGGATACAGCTCGGTCACTTCTATGAAATCTTATCTAAATTCTGAATTTATGATCTCGTAATTATAAAATCATGAATTTAGCCTAATTTTGCATGAAAGTAAAACTAAAGCAGAGTGGCTTTAGAGCTGACCTGAGGCACTTTCATAAAAGTAGCTCGTGCAACATCCAAGTATAGCGGAAACTGAGCCAACGAAAAAAGTGTGGTGGGCACGCATATCACACCGTTTTTTCAGTTTTTCCCTAAGCACAAACGGGTGCCCAGCGCAGAAGAAAAGCAACATGGAAGTAATCGACAGGAACAAAGATGTCAAACCGAAGAGCAGCTTCAGAGGAAGATCTTTGCTAAAATCTTGGTCCTTGAGCCGGGACGTGAGTACGGAGAGGAACAACACCAGCGAGGAGACAGAACAGCAAAGAGTAACCAGTGATGACATCGCGATGTCTTCATCAGCAATTATAATATGACGAACCTTAGTAGACCAATAAAGCAATTCCTCTTCTTAACTCAATTATGAATTTTACCAAAGTCAAGTTTCTTTTCTTTGCTTGATTTCATGTCAAGCGTAACTTTTTGAAGTTGATTTAATATATCTATGCCACTAAATTCGTGGATCCAAAAGCATACGTAGGATCAGTTAAGTTAAATTTTTTTCTAAGCCTTTGCACCGGCCGATGTGTCATCATTGATTCATGATGATGTACTATCTGCGTGTCATCACATATAGTTTCAAGTATTAATAGATATAAAAAGGTATTGAAATCTTGAAATAATGGGAAAATATCTAATACTTAGTTAGGACCTTGCATGGCTGGATAGAAGTGTTATTTTCCATCATACCATTATTTTTCTCATTTTTTTGAAAATTATTACATAATCATCTAGAATAATATTTCTTTTTTCTCTCATGAATTTTTGCAAAGATACCGACTCATATCTTATAGAGGTTTTAAACTTGTTTCATCAAAAATAATTGTATGAACTAGATCTGAAAATTTCAATGACTCTTCCTTTAAAGCAAAGTCTCTAACTTTATTCTTTTTCCAAATTCAATATCCTCAAAAAATGAGTCATTTATAGTAAAAAAAAAATTATCTTTAATGTGGGATCATAGAATTCATAGCTTCAGATCTCATTATTTTGGTTTGTTTATCTTTGACGAATTCAAAACAAAAGCGAATAAAATTCAAGATCCGATTAAACACAAATTGTTCGACTCTATTTCTATACGAGACCTAAACGCATGTGACATAGCACTTGTGCTATAGTGTAAAGAAAGAATTAACATTACGTAAACAAATACTGAAATATCCATTTTATGTGTAGTCTATAGATACAAGGTCTATATTAAGCTCCATCTATCGAAAATTAGATTACATGCAGCATTATTTTAGCTCTGCTGTAATACTGATTATAAAGCTAATGTAGAGAGGTCTTGTAGCCACGCTGTGGTACTTTCTTAAAAGTAGCCCATATGAGATCGATGTAGAGTGGAAATTGAGCCAAGGCAAATAGTGTCACTGGCAGGCATGTGACGGCATAAACAGGGAATGCAACTGATTTGAGTTTGTCCTTTAGGATAAAGAAATGACCAGCACAGAAACAGACCATCATAGAGGTAATGGACATGAACAACGATGTCAAACCAACGATGAGCTTCCTGGGAAGATTTTTACCGAAATCACGCTCTTGATACCGAGATGTGAGTATAGAGAGGAACATCACCAGTGAGGTAACAGAACAGCAAAGAGCAATGAGAGATGCGATTGCAAAGGCTTTAAATTCTGGTTTGTTTTCAAGAGTTGGGGAGCCGGTGTCGTCTTTGAAGTCACCGGGGACAGTGGTGGATGTGGAAAAGGCCACTGTCGCTATCAGTGCTGCTACCAAGGAGCAAGATTCAGAGGTTTTTTTCAGCCATTCTCCACCACTCTTGAGAAGCTCCCTGTGAGTCTCGCTGAAGACATCTCTAGGTGTCTTGTTTTTATCGTTGTATCGACTAAAGAAATGAGGTCGCATCGATTCCTTAACAAACTGCATCACATAATGAGTGACAGTAACCAGAAAATTTAAATCATTTTACGGGGATAATAATGAATATGTAAACTTACGAGGTACCACTTGATTTCCCAATGCATTTGCAGCGCTTCGCCAGGAATGAGCCAGGGTTTATACTCTCCAAGCTTCGCTGCCAAGTGCAAAGCACTGTTTCCCTCGTTATCCACTTTATCGAATATACTCTCCTTCAGATTTTTCTTCTTCAGCAATAAGTCATATAAGTAGGTTTGCCTGTTCTCCACTGCCAATAGCACTATATTTTTCTTACTCGCATCCATATCATGAACAGCTACAGGAAATGAGTCCATGATTTTCTCCACCATTTCTGTCACTCCGTTCTTTGCAGCTATTAATATTGGTGTCTCACACGTCTTCTTTTCTTTGCCGTTAGCCTTCTCCTCCCCTGCACGTAAAAGTAAACCTGTAATAATAATAAATAATATTCAACTCAGCCTGTTTGATTCTGCATTGGAAGAGGCTATACATATATGGGTGAATCATGTGAAAAATTGAAAAAGTAAATACATTTTGATGCAGAACCAAACACAGTAATAATGTTATACCACTGTTTTGTTGCTTGGGTTCTCCTTTGGTGGTAAGATGTTGTTCCACTTCTGTGATACCAGCCAAAGTAACATTACCCACTTCATCAAAACTATAAGGGTCTGTGCGTTGATCTTTATTCTCCAATATATTCACGGGTACGCTGCCATCGTCATCGTACTCATACATGCAAGCTCGCTTCAGAAGTTCATCCATTATTTGAACTGACCACTCGTGCTTTTCCTTCTTCCGACGTATCTTATTTATGTTCGCTGACCCTTTTGTAGTTTCATTACCACAAACATTGTCAAGTTATTAACAGAAAAAAGGTGCTATATAAATCTCATTTTAGCAACTAGTTTTGTTATAGTTATTTATCGTATCATCACTATTGACTATTTATTTAGTTGGGTACTAACAAGATTTTATAAACAGAGATCGTTAAAGAATTAAATTAAACGTCAAATTTATTTTTTTTAAGGAAAGAATATTAATGTTCATTTTGATCGCTCTCATTTTCGACGAGAAAAGTATTCGTGTTAGTCAAAAGTTTTTTCCCCAAATGCCCGCCTCCTCCACTCAAATTAAAGTTCGTGTATATAAAATATCACGAGTGTAGTTAAAGCACAAACTTGCCAAATAAAGTGCAAACTTATAACAGGTATGCTCATCATATATAACTGATATGCAATATATATAAACGACTCTATAGCTAAATATGTTCATGGAGACATACCTGTTCCAAAGATAATCGACAGCATCATAAATACGAACTTGAATAAATCTACACAGCTTTGGTAATTCACAGGAAATAATGGATGTGACCAAGTGCTGCTTTCAGATCCTAAACAAATCATATTGCGGTTAATTTGCTGTATAAAATTAAGTTTTTCTTTTGGGTCCAAATATGGTGCGTGGAAAGCGCGAGTATAAGAATTTCAGTAACAATTTAGTCCTCACCTGGAGATTTTGTTTCCGCTCCATTATTTGTAGCAATATCTTTCAATGCTTCAAGGTCTCTTTCTGTTCCAATTTGATCATTATGCGGTGACTTTTTATGAAATTGTCTCAATGGCTCGGTCACTGGATACATGGAAAACGAATCAAATCACGATTATAGTAGAAAGTTCAGGTTATTAAATGATGTTCACAAGTTGAAGTTTTGAGTAATAATTTTCTCGAAAATTACCATATGTATTGCAAAAATACTTCTAAACACAGGGATTGATTTATACGTTTTGTAAGAAGAGAGAATATATATATCTTTTACATACCCACTAAGGCGAATTTTTTTGCCACCCTCCAGAGCCCCACACATGTCTCGTAATTTTCCGGATAACTGGATTTTTCTTTGTCGGTTGTTGGAAGTTGCTGCTGACTATTGGGTGCTACTTCGAGCTTCTTCACCATTATAGCTTCCAAATAAATTACACATACATTTTGATTATCAATAATAATAATAATAATAATAACGTCCTACTATATATGTATAAAGTGAAATTTGGAATGAGTATCTTACCATTATAAACAATTCGTTCAAACCGTCCCAAGCGGCCACCACTCTTGAAAACAGAAGGCTTATTTGCCAGGAGATGAAGAGGAGTTAGCCCACTCTCGTTCACTGAGTTTACAAGATCTCCGTATAAATGAATTATTTGGAATGCCAAATCTGTAAATAAATGAATGATCACCTAAAATTAATTATTAGATCGGAAAGTTGAATTTATTAGATTGAAAAAAGGTTTAGAAGGAGTTACCAAAATAATCTCCGGCAATGGCAGAATGAAGAATGGTGTCACCATCAGTTCTTCTACAGTTGCTGTAGTAGTGGAGAGGCTCTGGGTAGGTGTTGATGGAGAAATAGTGAAGGAAAAGGAAAGCTTCTTTTCTGCCATGGAAAGCAGCAAGAAAGAGAGGGGTCTCGCCATCAACGTTGCGCATACTCAGCAGCGAAGCCTCAGCGGAAGCAATGTACTCGCACATCTGCACGCTCCCCATCGAAGCCGCCAAGTGCAAGGCCGTGTTTTTTCTGTTGTTCTGAATTCCCAGTGCCTCTTTACGCTTACCCTCTTCCCTCTCCGAGCAAATAAGCTTCACCAGTTTTCCCACGACGTCGTTTTGGCCGTCGGTGACGGCGACATGCAATGCAGTGTCACCTGTCTTGGTTATTTTGGCCGTGTGAGCCTTCTTGTCCTTCTCGTACGTTCCCACCACTTCTCCCCACTCACCCTTCATACAAAGTTTGAACAAACGCTTGCTTGTTTTTTGTGTGTGCTCCCTCCCTCTACCATCTTCCCTTTCCGCCATCATCACATCACCTATTATCACTGTCTCTCTTCTTGAACCTAGACATTTTCCTATTCATGTCAGCCACAACTACATATATGTGTCTGGAATGTAGGCTGCTGCTACTTTTTTTGGCTTTCCTATCAAGTTATTCCAACAGAAAGTTACAGCACCATGAATATTTTTATTTCTGGAATTCCTCACTGGCAAATGTCAACAAACTTTCCTTCATTTTCTCCCACTTGGAAAATACAGACAGAATATGGCGAGTTAGAATAATCACTTTGGACTACATATATTTTTTTTTTTTGGAAGAGTGGGAGAGAGAGAGAGGTGAATTATTTTTCTTGCTGTTACAGATTATATTCTTAATTTTCATTCAAATTAAATAATGAAAAACATGATAATTCTAAAAATCTTTAGAAGTAGTGAGTTGGTTGTGCATTTTTTTGTTCTGACTACTAAAAGAATGCTAACATATTGTTTTGTTTTGGAATTTTGATTGAACTTACTTTGGAAGCGGATTGGATGATTGTGGTGAGTATCGGTGCTGTGTTTCCTCTTGAAGCAAAGTGATAAATTTCCTTTGTGCAACGTGTTACACGGACACTGACTTTTCTCTTTCTTTACCCCTCCTGTGAGTTTGGAGAACTGTTCCTTAGTTGCGCTGGTGGTATTTGTGGCTTCTGTGGAAGGAAAAGGACAAAGGAGGGGTAATTCCAAAGAGAGTAGTGATAGGTTGACACAACCACAAACATCATTTGATACTCTAAACTTATAATATTTTAATTATATTTATATTATTTTTAATTTCAAATTATAACATACATTATTATAGTATTGAAAATAGTGTTAAATGTCCTTATTGACGTAATCCCTAAAATATTTTACACAAATATGTTTTTTATCATATGAATATGTCTAAAATTCAATAAAATATTAATGTGTATTTGTTTGGAAGGATATTCGGTCCATCGAAATACATTGTGTTTTAAACAAAAATACATATCAACATTATTCTACTAAAAGAATTATTATGTTAATAAATTATATACTTTAAAATATTTGAATGAATTACATATTTTGAAGAATTAAGACGTTTAATATATAAAATATGTGAATGAATTAAATAATTTGAAGAATTAACACCTTTAACATATAAACTGTGAGTATTAAAATATATGAAGGAGTTAAATAATTTGAACGAAATTGTTTAATAAAGAGGTAACTAATATTTTAGTTAAATACTTTATTATTACTTACTTATATCAGACATATTGAAAAATATTCTTAATAGTCTTACCGGAGAGCGAAAAGAAATTTTACATTATTTATAGATAGGATAAATATAATTAGTATTGCTACCAATTTCTTTTACGTTGGTTTTTGTTATTTTATTTTAGCTCCTCTTAAATCTTAAATATTATTCTCGTTCTTGTCTCTATAATATAGAGGTTATTTTCTAACTTAAATTATTATGAAGAATTCGAATAAGTTTTTGACTTTTATTTTTTCATACCAAATGTATAATGATGGGACAAAATCTCCTACCTTAATCGAGGTTCAGAATCTGAATGGACCGGCCAAGTTCGATCAATCACGACGGCGACGTTTTCATAGATGCGTTTCAAAACTTTCCCGCCGAGGGCCCGCCGGAGCCTTCCGATTCGGCTTCCAGGCTTCCGGATCCTCCACCCGAACCTAAGTCATACTATCCAGCTGCCACAATCCGGCGCCGACCAGTTCGTCGGGGTTTTTCGAGTACTCAATCGTCAGGTTCTAGCTTGGGGAGCGATTTGGTGAATGGCGATTCGAAGAGTTTTCAACACCGCACGAGGCATCGAAATCTCAAGAAAGACGAGAATACGGAGAAACCCGATTTGGATGACCGGCAACAAGTTAATGCCTCGACGGAGGAGAACAACGAGGGCTCCACCGTAACTTCAGCTGCGAACGATGATGCAGCTTTCGACTCCGTTGACTCGGCGCCGCGACAAGGTGACTCGTCTTCGAGTTTCCTCGACCTCCCCGCGGGGTTGGCGATTAACTTATTAGGGTTTCAGATTAAGTTAATGTTCATGTTCATAACTTACCCGCTGTTGTTCGTGTTTTACTCATGCATGTTTTTCGTGGATCCTCTGGGGACAACGAAGAGGGGCAAGGTTTTCCTTGTAGGGATTTGGAACAGAGGGTGGCGTGTTTTGTTTCGGTGCATTAGGCCTTATGTTAGTAGATGGTTCAAGGAGGACGAATCGATTTGGAGCGTGGCTTTTCGGTGGGGTTGGGGGTTTTTGTGCTCAGTCTATGTTGGATGCGTTTTGTTTGGTCTTCTAATTTCGTCGTTTGTGTTTAGTATGTTGTTGATGAAGTATTTGGTGGAGAAGCCGATTCAGATGAGGGAGGTTTTGAACTTCGATTATAGCAAACATAGTCCTGTCGCGTATGTGCCGATAATGTCGTGTGCTGGTGTTATTGGTGGTGTAGGTTCCGAGTATAAGGATGCTGATCGGAAGTGGGTGGGTGAACGGTTTATACCTTCTAAGCATAAGGTGCAAGTCAATGTTGAGTTAAGTGTGCCAGAGTCAGGATACAACAGAAACCTTGGGATCTTTCAGGTGCTTATCTATTCCCTTGATTAAAGTGTTTTACATTTAGATTAAGGGTTGGTTTAGATAAAATTATTTGTAAGACTTTACGGGAAAAGAAAATAATAAAGTAAAATAGATTGAATATTTTTTTTCATTGGTTAAAATGAACTTATTTATACACTACAGTTTTTTTTTGCGTATTTGAAGTGGTTATTCACCGATTAATTTTGGCATTTATCCGTATGGAATTTTTGTTTATTAACTAGAAGGGAAGATGTTGATTCTTTGTTTATTAACTTGAAGGGAAGATGTTGATTCTGTAATGAGACATTATACACTACAATGATAGAATATAGACCTCTCTGGGAATATGCTAATTGGGTCATTGTGGTCATTAGTCTTGACTTTTAAAGCAACCCGGTGGTAAGATTTGTTAGACACCCAAAAATAATTTAGTAGGACTTCGTATAATAGTTCTAGCTTTTGGGTTATGTGGTTTCTGGCAATTTATTTCTGTTCCGTTTGTGGTTACCATCAGTGTGGCGTAGGTGTTCTAAAATAATTGTGACAAATATCAGGCAAAGAATGGAATTAGTTGTACTTGTTCAATGACAGTTGATTATGATTTCGTGAAGCATCTTAGTGCATGCTATCAAATTGTCATTGCTCTGTATGTTAGACAAGTAGAATTTTTGATGATGATATGTGATTACAGATGTGGCAGTTTATAGTTTCCTGCAGCTTGCTTTTGAGTTTCTTCATTAATTTCTATTGTTTTGTAGATCAGGGTAGATTTCCTATTGCCTAATGGTAAAGCTATTGCAACCTCAAGTCAACCTTGCATGTTAAGATTCAGAAGTCAGCTTATCCGCCTAATCACTACTTTCCTCAAGATTGTTCCTCTTGTTACTGGGTATACATCCGAAACTCAGACTCTGAATGTGAAGATGAGAGGTTTCGAAGAAGGAGAACTACCTACTTCGTGCTTGAAAGTGACCCTTGAGCAACGAGCAGAATATCAACCAGGTGCAGGCATTCCTGAAATATATGATGCATCTGTGATTGTTGAATCGGAACTTCCATTGTTCAAGAGGATTATTTGGCTTTGGAAGATGAGCATTTTTATATGGATCGCAATGATGGCATTCTTCACAGAGTTACTCTTTGCTCTTGTGTGTTGCACGCCTTTCATCATTCCGAAAACAAGGCAAAGGGTGGCTTCAGCTAACCGTTCTGCAACCTTAAACCGTCCTCAGGCATTAGATTGAGATTGCTTTTTTCTACAGTCATTGTTAACCGTGATGGAAGTAAGGTTTTTGTCTAACAAGTTAGCCTAGCATGTATTAATTTGTGTTAGTGTTCTAACATCTAATTGTTATTTTTTCTGTTGAATTTCTTTCGCAAATGCTTAAGAACACGTCATGTACAAAATGTAATTTTTGTCAACACATCAGAAGGGGAATGTTTTTAGCTAACCTGATGCTGCAGTGGTAATGAAGAAACTATACCTAAACTAGGATTTATGACAAACTGATTAATAAAGGCCTTTGTTGGATTACTTCGATATCGATTCGATACTAATTAGATGTTAAACTAATTAAGAAAAGCTTACCCAATTCTATACTCTAAATTAATGTTTTACAGACTCATTTGGGTTGAAATTCACAAAGGAATGGTGAAGGGAGTTTAGGTTAGTGCTTGGATAAAAGAAAGAAAGAGTGGGCTTGTTTTGAGAGACTGAAAGGAAAATCCCTGATTTACTATTTGAACCTCTCACATTTACTTTATTCAATTGCCTCCACCTCATCAAATTTCTTCTCTCAAAGCTTCCGGAAAATGCTTTTTCCGTAAAAGAGGAAAATGTTTAACTTCCGGAAAAAAAAATCCTAAATTATTTATTCTGTTTCGGAAAATAAATTTAAAAAATATGAGGTGCAGGAAGTAATTGGCTTACTTTATGACTTTTATTTCATTTTTGCTACAACCTAGCCCAAACTAATTAATGTATATGCCATCCAAAATTTTCTATTATCACCCCTCTTATCTTAAGTAGAACTATTACTCTTCGCAAAAGAAGTAAAACTAATCCTCATACCTTCCGCTCATACCTTAAATATATACATAATTACATAATTAAGAACTTAAATATGTCTTGAATTTAATTATTACATATAAATTAGTATACCCACTTATTTAAAAAATAAAATAATACTCATAAAGTACATATATTTTAAATTTATATCCATAGAAATAATAAGTTGAGAATTAATCATTACCTGTTAAATACTTGCAATATGTGTGTGTGCTTTATATTCATCGTTTATAAGTACTATTTTAACAAAATAATAAAACAATATAAGATAAAATTTATTATATTAAAAATTATAAGTCTTAATTTAAAGGTACATTAATTTGGTTTCTTTTACGTTAACATCCTCGGTCTTTTAAAATGTTAAATATATTACTGTGAAAATGTTACAAGTAATAAATATTAATTTGACTACACCAGTAAGTATAATAGAAGAAGACAAGCATTTTCTTATTACAGTAAAATAATCACCATTTACCAGTTAGTTTTTAAATTAGTTAAAACATAATGATGAAAATATTATTAATGTTCAAATATGAATACTTATAAAATAATTTGGATATATGTCTGGTTTTTAATTTAGCCTGGAGAATAATGCAGTTTTAAAGACAAATTTTTCATTTCTTTTCCTTTTCTAGTAACAGAAAAAGAGGCATATTTTTAAAATTTGACTGTCACGGGTTCTGAAAAAAAAAAAAATGAAACAGTGCATTATGTGATGTATTAGTGCATAGTATTCATGTGATTCTGATAATATTTGACGCAGGCTATGTCTAGAATTCAGCCATGTCTAATCTTATCCATTCTTGGCGAGGCGCTGCCAATAATTGTAGATAAACACTTTATCGTTCAATTTCTTCTTTTATCATCAACTCCTCGTCAAAAATGTTTAGTCAATGTTTCCATTTAATAATTCACATTCTTCTTCAAGTTACAAGACAAAAAGAAAACATGCAATACATGACATCAATTACGCATACATGAGTTTGGTTTCTTAGAACTAAATCCTTTAACCTCAAATTCATTTCCTTCTATACTCTTTAAGATGTTTAGTTATATTTGTACAAATTATTATTTTGGTGTAGAGGTCTTTATAAGTCTAATTATCCTATAACTTAATCAAATCTAATTAAATTAACTTGAATTTTATTTATAATTAAATTAAATTCGATCCAATCTAAATTAATCCACTTTTATATGAATTGAGTAATGAGTTTAGAATAGATAATTTTGAGCTTAAAACTTTTCTTATTGTATTATTTTTGTATGTTTTAAATTAATTTGGATAAATTTATAATTTAATTTATCGAATTATTTAAAATTTTGAATTAATATTTGCAAATATTGTGTCATTTGTTAACTAGATTAATACTTGAAAATTATCAATTTAAAAAAGTAAAACTTTTTAAAATTTTGACACAATTGATCTAACTCAATTTAACTCACTGAAGAATATAAGTTAAGTTTGATTAAGTTTAATATAATAATACAAAAATTCAATTCCAATACTTCTATTTGGATATCTAAGAAATAACTAATTTTTATTATTGGTAAAATTAAGTCAATATAGTAAAGTTAACAAAATGAATCTCCAAATCAAAAACTATTATCTTGTAATATTAAGTCACTAATCAAATCTCTCTTAATTATAACAACATTGAAAATAACTTCAACAATTATTCATTCGGCTAATTGTAATAGATGGGATAGTATAATTCGTCTATACGATGTATTAGAAATTTTACATGTGGATCATATATAAAATTGATTAAACCTAACTTTACATATTAGTTTTATAAAAATAAATTAAACTCAAACTTTATTTTTTAATATGATAATTTACTAAATTGTAATAATTAAGAATGTAATGTAAGTAATGTTTATCTTCTTTTCTTTGGCCGAACAATGATAGTGGTTTCCGGCCGAATAAACTTCTTTCAATCATCATTCCATGATAAAATTATATTGTTAAGTTTTGGAGGTGGAATGAATTTTCACTATGAAGATGATATATATATATATATATATATATATATATATATATATTACTTTTTTTTAAAATCCTGCTTGAAATTTAATTTTTCAATTTCATGGGTGTTAAATTGTTTAACAATAGTTTGTTTCTTCAAAATTAATCAACTATGCCTAAAGATACCTTGACGACTTGATCATAGCGAACTTACGTGCATAAATGCACGGGTTTCGATCTAAAGTCGACCTACATGTATAGATGTGTTAGGCTCTATCTAAATCTGACCTACGTGCATAGATGTGTTGGGTCCGATCTGAAGCCGACCTATATGTATAGATGAAGGCCCATTCATAAATTCACAGTTCATCTCCTCTTTCTAGAATAACAACTAAACTAATATATAGCCACATTCCCGTGGAGGTTGGGATAACCTCAACACACGTCAACCACCTATCGCGATCCTAAAAAAATTGAAACAAGGATGAACTGGAAATCTGTATAAAACTAAGCGGCTACGCTCCAGAGGAGAACGGAAAAAAGAAACAAAAAAGACAAAACTATAGAGAAAAAGATTTCTTTTGTAAAAATATATGGCAAAGAGAACGAGTTAGCGTCTTCGTATAACTCGGATTTCCTTTGTGTGAACAAAAGTAAAACACGTACATAAATATTTAAAGCTTTGTTAATATCGGTTAGTGCATGTTTATTTTTTTCTGATTGAATTAATGACGTTACGATATTTTATCTATACGGAAAATAGTGCAAGATAGAAAAGAAAGTTTGAGCATACCATGCCTATTTTAAGTAAAGGATACTTTTTCTGTGTAGTTGATTTATCTTCTATTTTATATTAAATAGGACATCATCTAGCACATATGTGTTTGTTGTAAAATATTACACCATTAAGTTAGTGATTTATTTTCACATTTATAGATCATTTTTCATACTTTTATAAATTAAAAACTTCAATATAAATCCATAACTAAATTCGTTTCTAACTTTTCAAAATTTATTTTATAAAAACCAATTCTACTTAACTTTGAAATAAACCACAGCAAACAACCAAAATCTTCTCCTATGACGACCAATACGCATATTAAGTGTTGGAGCATATTATATTTTCATTCATGTCAGTTATTAAACTGTTGCAATATGTAATTGCTTCAAATAAATACCATGAAAATAAACTGAACGGTGGTTTCAGTTACTTAAGGCCGCGTATATTCATATATTTGCTTATAACTTTTTCCATGGCAATGAAAGTGTAATCTGTTTATGGTAAATTTTTCCAATACTCAATTATTTTCCTTTTTCTATTCATTTATTAATTTTTCCCTTATCTCTCACTAATCTTGTGTGTCACGATTTGTTGTCTTCTCAGTTAACTTTATCGTAAAACAATGTCGCAAGTTTTATCCAATATCGATGCATGCATAGAGAAGGAGAATCTGTGTTTTTGATATCCTCTAGGTATATTATACAGGATTATCTGGCACTAAATCAGTGACTCTTCCTCGCATTTTAACCCTAATCCATGGCGAACTTTAACATAAGATAAAAGAAAAAAAAAAAAAAAAGGAAAATGCTTGCATTTTGGTGTTGAATCAGTCGGTTTGAGCACCTTTGAGGAAAGAGGCACTCTTAGTGATTTCACGCACTGGCTTGTTTGTGTATCTGATGAAATTGTAGGCCCATGCACCCGCCACAGCTCCAAGAGTTGTTGACACCAGATATATCCATATTCCTCTGTACTCATTGTGCACAATTGCAGGCCCTAAGCTTCTTGCTGGATTCATCGATGCCCCTGTGATTGGCCTGTTAAACAAATATCACCACTCAAAACTCACTTCCATCTTTTTAATTCTAATTTATTCAATAATGTAACTAATACTGTGTTAAAGTCTTTAGTTAAGTTTGAAGGTAAGTTAATGGTATACCCGGCAAACATCACGTTTAGCAGTACCGTAGATCCAACTGCAAGCCCTGCCAACTCACCAATCTGCACCATTTTAGATCAAATTCATTTCAATCGACAAAAGCTATGAAATGTGGGCTGAAGAATATTCAAATGCTGATTTTGATACGCATTGCATGTGTGTTACGATGTAAACTTCTACCATGTGACTCGACCTATTCCAAATGTTTGTGCAGTCGGTCAATTTAAGTAACCATTTTTACGAGGAAGGGCCAAAAAATTTGGCAACATATGCGAATTCCAACCGCTAATTACTAAATCCAAAATGTTCGGCAAAAATAAGAGACAACCATTGCCAAACAAGCAAAAAGAAAAGAAGAAAAAAAAATGTCTTTTTGAACAAAAACAGGATAGATTACCGCTCTGTTATCGGTGGCAACTCCAGAAATGACAAACATGAGATAAAAAGTGATTATGAATTCGATCACAAAAGATTGCAAGTCAGAACCAGCGGGGAGTGTTCCTGCGAAATGGTCATTCCTGCCATTGAATATAAGTCTCAGAGTTCCACTAGCAAGTGTGGATCCAACCACCTGAGCTATCACATAAGCTGGTACCTACAATACACATCAAATGGAAGAGAAGTCAGTAATTAGAGACTAATTGAGACCATTATGCGTTTTTCTTTGGAATGAAGCGTGGTTAGTTAATTAAACAACCATAAATGCCGATGAAACTGTTCTGCCCAAAGTCGTCTCCAATAAATAAGGCAGAGCCTTGAATATTCGTTGTTTGTTTTCTTAGTTTATTGCATATATTTTAAACTCTTTCTTCTATTTTTGTTCACTAATCGCTTCATGAATCTTAACGTACTATTTCTTTCAGATTTCTTAAATTTTGGCCATGATATCTTTTTTTTTTTCTGGGAAATTAATCTGAGTGACAGTTATTTTTAGATCATCTTCAACTTATTTCACCATTTGACTGCATACATTTACAAGTAAATAATCGATCAATATTCGAAATTGATATAGTCTGCACAATAAGCAAAGGGAAAAGAGGGTGTAATTGGTTCGCCAACAGTCACCTGCTTCAGTGGAAACCTTCTGGTGGAAGCATGAGCAATGGTTACAGCAGGGTTGAAATGAGCGCCAGAGATGTGACCGACAGAGTAAACCAAAACCATAACAGTGAGTCCCCAAACAATTGAAATCCCAGGTTGTGTTATCACTCTGTCCTTGTCAAGGTTCACCACAACCGAAGCACACCCTGCAAATATCAAAAAGTACGTTCCCACCACCTCTGCTACCAACTGTATTAAACACACACAACCAAATAAATGTCCAGATCAACATATTTATTCCAAAAGTTTGGAATCCCAATAAGCTTCAGGGTTTCTAAAATCAGGTCAGTTGAAGAAAAATAAATTTAGTCGGGAAGTAATTTACATGCAAATTTTAAGAAATTTGCCTCTAAAACTTTCATGATGCAAGTGGTGTAGTAGTAAGAAAAAAAGAGAGTAATTTTCGTCACTAAATTCAGACACTGATACTTTGTATTAGATAGAGAAATCCATTTTTGTGGTAAGTTGAATGGAAAAGAAAGGATTAGGAGGGGTAAACACCTTCTGCAGGAGAGGAACACAGTCTTGGTTGGCTGAGGGATCACACTTTTTGGGGGTTTCACCGTTCACATTTAAAACCACTTGGTGGTTTCCACTGTTTGCGGAGTTATCAGCAACCACCGACATGGTGTTTGGATAAAGCTAAGAGACGGAACGAAAAGGGTGTGTTGCTGATAAACTAGGTTTGCCTCGTAGACCAAAAAGTGATGGAGAAGAGAAGCAGACAACTCCAATTTATGGGCACGAAAAAGCCTGGGATTCAAAGATTGAACTTATACCATTTTTTTCCACGAGAGGTTTGACCAAAACAACCACTTCTAACGTATTTCCTCGGTACATACGTCTTTTAAAATTCTGATTTCTCACCGAATATATTGTTCTACAATATTGTATATCGTAATTTTATTATCTTACGTAGGGCTTGTTAATGACAGTAATGGCTGGTGAGTTGGGGTCTGAGTAATGCATTGAAAGCTTTTCCAACCACTCACCGGAAATGCAGACCGGGACATCAATGGGCTTTGGCACTTTCCATTAATTTTGGATGAGATTTAACGTTTTTTTTATATGGGGAATGCTAATGATCAATTAGACACAATTACAATAAATGATATTCGTTTCATTATATTATATTTACGTTTGAAATATGAAATAATTAATCTTAGTAATTAAAATAGAATTCTCCTCACTTATATTTACTAGTTAAAAATAATTAATTAATATTATATTTTATAAAATTGTATAGTTAACTTTCACCTTAATAACAATTTTAATTTGTTTAGAAGAGAATAACATACATAAAGTTATATAATTATAATTGATAATTTATTTAATACGTACAAAAAGAAATTACAAACTAATTAAATAATTTGAATACTATTATATTACTTTTTGTTCATTTCAATGTTTTTTTTTTGCTAAAAATTAAAATATAATTAAACATACAAAATACTTAAGTTAAAATAGAAAATAATGACTACTGAGGTTAGCATTCATTTATTAAAATTAATTACAACTGTATACACTAATGAGTTTATATTATTTTTATAAGAATGCTAACAAGTATATTGTTTAACGTATAATTAATTATCATTAATTTCTAATTTCTAAGAACACTGATTAACATTTTATATTAAAATAATATAAATTCATAAGTGTTATATTTGTAATTGATCCTAATAATTAGAAGGAAAATGCTAATCAATGTCCTAAGGATACTGGTTAAGGATAATTAACTTTTATTGATGTATATTAAATAAAAATATGAAACACACATGTACAACACTTATAAACATTTTTGTCTTTTAAATAAAATAAACTTGCATTAACGGTAAATAGGTCAGATTTAATTTAATATTACACTTACCTATGTATTTTTTATAGGATTCAATGTATATTGATTATCTTAACCAGTGTCCTTAGAACACTGGTTAGCAAGACCCAAGTAAAATTACATCAATGATTATTGATGTCAAAAGTCATTTACTATAATCAATTACAGCCTTTATAATATTTATGGACACTTTTGTCTTTTAAATAAAATAAAACTACATTAATAATCATTTGGGTCAAAATTCATTTATCAGAATCAATTACAAAAGTATAACACTTATGAATTTATACTATTTCAATTAGTAGATTTAATTATTCCAAATTTCAAATAGTGGAATTAGAGATCATTAGTTATACATTGAGTGTGCTTAGAGCACTAGTTCAACATTCCTAATTATTTTAATTAGCGAAGTTAATTATTTCAAATTTAAAGTAGTGAAATAAAAGATCATTAATTATACTTTAAACAGAGTATCCTTATGACGCTAGTCAATAATCAATAATCATTATTTATACCTTAAACAATATCCTTAGGACATTGGTTAACATTTCCTATCAAAATAATATACATTTTGTTATTGATTCTAACAAATGAATCATGACCTCAATAATTATTAACAAGTTTTACAATTTTACTTTACTTAGAGGACAAAAATATTCATAAGTATTTAATTTGTATTTGATACTTTATTTAATACACACAGAAAAAGCTAAAAGATAATTAAATAATAAAATAATTTTACAGATTTAACACTTTATTATTTTATAGAATATAATATACTATATTGCTTACTTTTTTTATTTTTTTCGTTGTTTTCTATGTTAATTTAAGTTATTTTTACTTTTAATTATATTTTTATTTTTAATAACTTTAAAATGAGAGAAAAACAATATAACAACTTTAAAATTACTTTATTATTTAATTTTTTTGCTTATTATTTTGTATGGAACAAATAAATTATCAATTACATTATAATTGTGTAACACTTGTGAACATCTTTTATTTTTTAAATAAAATAAGACTATATTAGTGATTATTAATATCATAATTCATGTAATCTCACGTTTAATTATAAATTTCATATTTATTAATTATTTTTAATTAATGTTCCATACCGATTAACATGATTTTTTTATTTGGGTCTATATTTTCATGTTTTGTCGACCCTTTAAACCAGAAAAAAAAAAGACTAAGCAAGAAAAAATTTAAACCAAAACAAACTAATCTATCCTTTGAATAATTTTGTACTCCTGGAGAAAACCGCATAAGATCACGTGAATCAGAATTGCTCTAATTTCAGTTCAATTGGAACTTTAGTTTTGGTACAATCACGACGCCGTATAATTGAGAAAAACGTTTTGTTTTTCATGGCTGCCCAACCCGTGCTATTATTAAAATGTCTCCTCTGGATTTTTATTTAATTTTTCATCTACATGTTTTACTTTTGCAAAAACTAAAATAACATCATAAATTAGTTTCTTGTAATAATAAAAATGATATAAATATAATATATAACAATCTTTAAGGTGTGTTATTTTGGATCAAATTACTATTCAAAAACAATTGCAAGCACCAGTTTGCAAGATTTTTTGTGTTCTTTTATATTGAATGGAAGACTATGCAAAAAGCGAAATTGCGAGATTAAGGATGTTATCGGATTTCACTAAGTGATTTGAGATTAATTTTAGTGATTTTACTGAAAATAACCTCACTTTATTTTACTGAAATAACATCCCACCAGCACTGATATTTTATTTGGAACCGGATATGTGTGGTTCAACAACTAAATAGAACCGGTTTTGGGATTCTTGGATCTGATTCCAAGTGCATGCTTCCTGTTTTTAACCAGATCCATTTTGCTTGGAACCTGATCCGTTTTGCTTGAAACCTATTCCAATGTTCTTCAAATTTTGAAAATATATTGCTTGTGTTTAAATTCTTAAAATAGCTTATTTGTGTTATTTGTATGACAGGAAATGATAACGTTATTATTTGTGTGATAACAAATATTGTGTTATTATTTGAATTATTTGAGTTGATTTTATTAATTTTGTGATAACAAATCTTTCATTTTGTTGAGCTTTAATATTGAAAATAAAAATATTTAATTTTTTATATCAAATATATATATATATATATATATATATATATATATTATTTATTTTTGTTAATATATATTTTTAAACATTTTATTCATCATAAAATGAAATTTTTAAAATAAATGTAACTCATCTAAATAAAATTTAATATTATTTTTAAAATCCAAGACAATTTAGTAATTATATTTTTTTATTTATTAATTTTTAATTTTAATTAATCATATCAGTCAAATCTCTTATAAGTTTTCACAAATTTTATTGACAAATCTATTCTAGTATTACTTTCATATCTCTTAAAATAAATATGAACACTGATATTTTGACATCACATTTTTTTTATTATCATTTGACATTATCTTTCATAATTATTCACTTTCTCTTTTTTTAAAAAATATAAAAATTAATTTTTGTTAAAACTATTTTTTATTAAGAATTATCAAATAAGCTTCAAATATTGTAAAAAAAAAAAAACTTGTTACCAATAAATAATACAAATTTCTCACTCGCCAAATACACACCTAATTGATGCGTTCACTCGTAGAAGTGATACGTAGTGACAAAGTATTACGTCAACATACCCTAATAGGGTTTTACTTGAAATTATTGTTATTTAAATTAAATGTAAGAGGACTATAAGAGTCTATGAACTTTTTTATCGTTTATTTCTTATGTGGAGGAATTGCAATGCTAAAGAGAAGTAAGCATTAGAAGGATTAATAGATACGGCCATAGTTAATGGGTTAGTTAGTGTAGATACCTTCGTATTAATAACCTTCCCCTTTGCGTCCGTAATTAAATTGCATGGTCTATAAATAATTATTTTGTATTTTTTTATTTATACTTATTTCGTAAACGTAAAAGTTTGACTCTATGAAAATGATGGGTCAGAATTATGATATATTCGCATAGCGTGGTAACTAAAGAATTTGTAAACGAAATGCTGAATTCATTTAATATGTGCACATGATGTGGGCTAAGTGATATATCCAACTCTAAATGTAGTTGTTGTTAAAGGAATACGTCAAATTTGATGGCCCAACTTCATGCAACGCACGTGCCAATGACAATTCTTCTTTCCGTAACGGATAAAAGATAGAATGTGAATCATGCAGTGTGGAACAACTTTTACAAAAGCAACTTTTCTAAAACAAATTTTATGTCTATAATAACTCCTATATCTCTTTAATATATATGCAATACTTCTAATTATATATAATGTTTGGTCTGAACATGTCACTCCAAGATTTCAACAAATTTTTGGGTTCAGACTCCAATTAAAGAAGAAAATATAACTAACTTTTACAATAATTTTATATTTTCTTTCCATTGTTTTCATAACATCACTTATCTTGTTTTGCCTCTTTTTTGTTCTTATTCTACTTCTTCTTCTTTTTTTGTATAAAAAATGTTGTGTAAATAACATTAATCTTTACAATTCTGGCAAAACTTAATGTTCAAGCTAATAGCTTTTTCGTGATAGTCTTAATTACCATCTAGGACCTACCCTTCAATAGTTTCGGTGTCAACCCTCCCCTGGTTTTATTTGTTATTTTTCTGTATAACTCTACCTTTGAAATTTATTTTTTTTGTTTCTTTTAGAATTAAAATTAATACTCTTGAATTTTAATTTATACCACCATACATAACATTTGTTAATGGTAAATAAATATTATATTCTTTTAAGAAAATTGTAAATATATAAAGAATTTTACTACTCTTGTTTGTTTTCAATTACAATGCACATATTTCTGAACTTTCAATTTATAATCGTAGAAGAAAATTTCAAATTCCACTGAACTTCTTTTCTATTCTTCAATTTACAAGTGTAATTAATGTCACAGGTAACACTAATTGTCTCGTAATAAATGTCAAATGTCAAGTAGATTGGATTACAATGTAACGTTTGACCTTTTAGACCCTCAACTAAAAACCTTTGCATTCTTCTAATTAATAGTTATAGTATTTAGCTTAGTGATAAGCCTTTGATCATAACAATTATGATCAAAGTCAAGAAATTCAATTTCTGGTGGACAACTCTTAAAAGGAAGGTAGTATTCTTAATTCACATTTGAACCACATTATAAAAATTTTAAAGGCTTAAATACCTTTTTGGTCCTCATTTTCGTAGTGTTTGTTGCGAATAGTCCTCATTTTCACAGAATGTTTAAAATAGTCCTCATTTTTACCGAATGTTTAGAATGATCCTCATTTTCGCAATTCATGTTTTATTTAATTCATAATGGGATTGCAGGAAGAAGAAGATTGCAGCAATACCAATTGGGAATGGAGGAACAAGATTGCCAAAACTCACCAACTGCCCAAACATTCCCTACCAAAACCCTAGCTCACTTATTTATCCCCAAATATCTAATTAAGCCACCTGTACAGTACATGTAACACACCCTAATACAAATCGTGCCACCTGTACAGTGTTCCGTTAATGATTTAAACGACGTTACAGAAAAGGATCATATAAAACACGAATTGCGAAAATGAGGACCATTCTAAACATTCGGTAAAAATGAGGATCATTACATTCTGTGAAAATGAGGACCATCCGCAACAAACACTACGAAAATGAGGACCAAAAAGGTATTTAAGCCTTTAAAATTTACATCATATTATCCTACTTTTCAAGAAATTGAATAAAAATATTTTAAGTTGAGTTAATGAAATATAATACCAGCTTAAGAGAAAATAAGTTAACATGGAGTAGAGTGTTATAATGAACTCTTTTATACATGTTTAATTTGTAAGGGTAGAAACTAAATTTTGTGATTTTTTTTTTTTAGCAAATAATGAGTTAAAATGATAAAAATATCAAATATATTCATTGTTAATTATTTATTTTAATTCTTTATTTTATTAGAATTAAATTTACATATTAATAAAAATAACAACATAATCAATTATATTTAAAGCATAAATATTGGGTGTGTGTGTGTGTATATATATATATATATATATATATATATATATATATATATATATATATATATATGAATGAATGAAATTATTTTAAAATTTTTAATGTTTTATTAATATATAAAATATAATGTCGAAAATATTATTAATTATATATTTATGTTTGTGAAAAATTTGAACGTTAATACTTTTTATTTTTTTTATAATTACGTTTTCGTTTTTGATTTACTTATTTATTGCTTTTATACATTTTCATTTTGAGACACGTTTCAGAGTTAATTAAGGCGGATGAAAGTGAAAATCAAATTTTACGTTATTGGGCATGTGCGTGTGGAATTTAATGTTATGGCGCCAAATTTGGTTTGTCTTTGTTGTCTGCTGCGGATTATGTTTTCTTTAATTTTATACCAATTTTGCTGCAACCCCCCAAGTGGAGCTTATATGTGTTTATTCTCAAGCAGAGTTTATTAGGTTTTGGGTTTCATTGAAGTAAAATTACCAGACAAGTCATCTGGTTGAGAATTATATGTGAAATTAACCCTAAAACAAAAAACATGATTGCGTCAAAAGCATCAAATGAAGAAGCCGAAGGTGATGATAGGGTAGTTGCAAAATTCATTTCTTCAATTCGCCATGTCGTTTACAGGTCGACAAATCACTGTTGTTGAAGTGGACTTTTGCAGCAGAGAGAAAAAACTGATCGTGTTAGTTATTTATAACCATATATATATATAAACCTTGAAAAATAAGTTAATAATTCAGCTTATTCATCATTTATTTCTTTGTATGCTATGTAAAATTGGTGAGACAAAAGTTAACTTGATTATCGAAAAACAATATCATGTGAGATTTCAACAAAAGTTGACACTATTATAATTGACCATAACAAGAAGGGTATATCTTAATCACAAAATATGGAAAATAGAGAAACAAACCAAAAAAAAAAAGAGTAATGTAGTTCATGAGAAAACATTTGCGTATACACACCAATAGTCCAAGAGTAGTTCTTTATCGAGTACGATTCGATTTTCTTCTTCCTTTTTTTTAATTATATTCTTAAAAATTGAGCCACAACCATGTGAAAAAACTGTTGTAAGATTGAATCTCTTAATAATATAAAAACAGAATAGTAGTGCATTTGTAAGGTGAATGCTGTATAATTTTCAACACAATGAGAAGAAAGAGAGGGTGAAGTGTTTAAAGCAACAGATATGAGTTGAATGCGGATGCAAAGTTTTTCTAAGTTCCTCCATTTCAACGCCAGGCTCAATTAGATGTCTACAAAGCATTTATTCTTACATTGACTTAACTTCATTCTGGACACTTCCTATATTCTACATATATAATTGCCAGGCTCATTGGACTACCTTATTTATAATTTAAATTGGTTAATACATGTTTAGATTAGTTTATTTCAAACAGATTATTCTTTTTTTTAAAAAAAAAAAGGTTACAAAACACTACATATTTACTGTCTTAGTTGAAAAAAAGTGATATTTATGCTGAGTTGTTGCTTTCATTGGGCGTAGTTAATTGGTGTCATAAATAGTTGACTGAGTATGAGAGTTTGGAATGAGAATAAATGATGGAGAGAAGACTAAGTGAGTAGAAGAAGAAGTGAGGAATGAGGTATCAGATTTTTTTATACGCTTTATTACTTGATTGGCGCCCAAATACCCTTGGGATCTTACCATTCATTTTTTTTTTTGCCCCAAAACATTAAAGTCCTTAAATATGTCAACAATTTCATTAAAGTTTGTAAAACTTACTTTAGTCATCTACATCACTCGGGAAATTACTTTTTAAAATCCTGACCTATATGTAATTTTATATTTCTAGTCAATTAAATACTCTTTTATAGTTGAGGAAAATTTTCTGTTAATCAGTTTAGTTTATCCAATATTATCAATTTCTCAATTTATTTAGACTGTTACTATTTAACTATATTAAATGGTGATATTTATATAGATAAAGAAATTTTCATATATATATGGATTCGTTATGATAGATGTTTTTAAAGTGAAAAAAAAAAATCGTCTTTATCCATCATTTGTTATTTTAGTGCAGTACCAACTTCATTGCTTTTTCTACCACCTTCTTTCTTTATCTTGCTTTCAAGATCTTCTTTGGAAAAAAAATTTCTTCGTTACAACAACACTATTATTTTTAAGTTTGTCTATATATAAACTAAAGAATATATAGGAATCACGTAATTTGTCTATATATTTATACATTTTTTTAAAAAAAGAAACTGTTTTCTTTTCCAATATGGAAGAATTTGTTAAAGTCATTGAAAAATATTTGAATTTGATGCTAGGATAATAGGATTGGAGTATAATTTGGATTAATTTAAGTTTAACGGTAATCAGGAGTGATAATGTGGACCGATCCAATCCATTTAGATTCATCCCACACTTGATTTCTAAAATTCGGATTGAAAAGTCTAGTCCGATCGCATAGGTTCTGATCCTCGAGCTCGCTGGTTGGCCCGTCTTTTTATTTTTATTTTTAATTTCTTATGTTAAAACTTTCAGTGTTTAATGAATTTAAAAACTTTAACAAGTTTACAAAAATTAAACAAATATTTTGGGGAGTTTAATGATAAATTAAAAATTCAACATTTTTATTATATTCATATTTGTACTTTGACCTGTACACTGAATTCTTTAAATTTCAGCACATTCAGAAATACATAACACTTATCTTTTTCACTCATACAAAAATTTGAAATGTTCATGTAGAAATCCAAACAAAAAATAACAAACACAAAAATGTAAAATTTTTTTTATGTAGACAGTTCGCCCCACCCTACCTTTCACCCGCACGGGTTGCGAATTATGCAAGCCAACATACTCAGTATCTCAATTCACTCTGCATTCAGCTGACCAATTTATTAGACCAAATACTTATTGTCATGCTAAAGATAACGAGAATGAAATTAAATTTATACAGCGAGATGCATAATATTTAGACTCTGAGAATAATATAATAAATACTTCTTCAAACATTCACTCAGGAGATTATATTAAAGATGAACACTGATATTATTAATAAAGGCAGGTGATACTTCATTTAGTAGTAGGATTAAAAAATAGTAATGAAAAAAAGTAAATACTAAAATAATTTTCTAAATAAAAACATCCCTTAAAGATAGAACTGGAAAACTAAAAGGTATCATCTAAACTCAAACTAAATATGCTGATCTAAATAAATAACTGAGTTGGGTGTGTTATAAACTCGGACGCTTGCCTTTTGATTAAATCCTATAGTTATTTATACATGGCTATTGTGTGTATTTGTTTTTCTTTTATGATTGAAGTAATTATTAGTTAGTTATTACCTCGGATTCTTGTTGGGAGTAAAGTTCATGCATTACTTATTGGAAAATGATACTTTGATTTTTCAAATAACGATGCACCTTTAATGTCAAACAATAAAGACTTTTTGATGCTTTGAATTATCAACCAGAAAATAGCCAAATTAGCGCATTAACGCAGTGAGTTAATTGTAATCACAGGATCACACATGTTTGAAGAAAACTTAAATTTAAAGATGTAGAGATAAAAAAAAGGTTATTTATAATTTAGTTATTATAATTTATAAAATTAAATTTCACAAATTAATTTTTTTCATCAATACTATTTTTTAAATGACCATCTTCCCCGTCAACTTCGTATATATTATTATTGTATTTCTCGTCTAAAAGTTTTTTTATTTAAATGAAATTAATTATTTTAAATCACATATTACCAGACTTTTTCAAACAAAATCTGAAGCTGATTTTACTACATTATACATATAATTATGAAGGAAACAATTTAATTTTAAAGTTATTCAAACGAACCCTAATAGTAATTGTTATGAAAAATTTATTTTTTACTATATGAAGTTTGAATCTTATCCGTGTTAAAAATTACGAGTTATGTGTCCTAAATAATCTTCGTTAAGAAGAAAAAAAAGAGTCCCAAATAAGTATCGTGTTCATTTTTAATTAATTTTTTTTTTGTATTCTTACCCTTGTGACTATTAACTATACTTAGCATAAACTAAAAATGAATTAATAAGGATCAGGTTAATTTTGCAATGTATCACTCTCTTTCATTCACTTCTTACTCTTTCCATTTTAAAATAATTAGTGTTTTAACTTTTTCAAAAAAATTCAAATTTATTTGTGTCCACACTTTTATTCATAATTTATTCCCAAATTAATTATTCTTCATTTCAATAAAAAAAATGATTATTTTAATAAATTTATTTTAAAAAGTAACATATTTATTTTTATTAATTGTATTAACATAAATGGAAAACTATTCAATACACCAAAACATCATTTTGTCGGAGACAAAAATTTGCCTTCTCCTCTCCAAATTTAATCCCTTAAAAATATCCAATGGTGTTGTAAAATTTCAAAAGAAGTGTTAATTGTTTTAACATTAATTTATCTTAATATTAATTACCTTATCTATCTCAATAATACTAATATATTTATCAAGGTAGTTAAATTATTTTAAAAAGTAATATATCCATGATTTTTATTTATGACGTGTGAACATTGTCTGATTCTGTCCACACTATAAATATGCTGCAAGTCTTTGTTTGGTTGTGTAAACAGTGAAGATGGAAATAAAATAGGAAGTTTTGTAGGAGAGAAACAGAGGAAAAATCATTTTAAAAAAATAATGACACTAACTGTATTGTTTTCTCACATATTTCTATTTATTATTTTATCTTTTTTGACTAAACAAATACTTCCTATTCTCGCTTCTTTGTTATGCATTTTTATTAGTTTATTCAATATTATTGAAAATTCAAAACCAAACTCAATTTCTCTTGTTCTATAGTAGTTCGTGACTTTGTTTAACATTTTATTTTAACTTTACACTAATTTGTTATATTCAAGATATAGTTGATTTTAAAATCTTTTGGTGTAACATAAATTAAGATATACCAAAATTACAAACTGAAACGTATACTCATATGTTCTATTAAATATTGTTTAACATTATCTTTCCTCTAGATTCTTTTCACATTATCACTTTGACATTTTCGAATATTTTAGAAAAGACCAAAATATTTTTACACACAATCTTTCATCCATTATATTATCATTAACTAAAAATAAAAGAAAATCATATATTACAAATAGACACAATTTTTTCTAGAAAAAATTCATCGAAAAATTGTATTTACTAATCAAATATTGATGACCATAAATTCATTAGTAAATCATGTTTATCGATGAATAGAAATTCATTAATAAAGTGATTATCAGTAAACTTGGTCAATGAATGCATATCTGTCAATAAATGTCTATTAGTAAATATCTATTAATAACATCCGTCAATAAAATGTGTAATTGAGTCTATTTCTTCATCTCATTTTTTTTTTTTATTTCTTCATCTTTTTTCTTCTTGACTACGTTAGGCTATTGTGCGACCATCACCTACTTCAGGTAATTTTCATCTTTTGAGGATTCATCATCATCCTATTTGTATTTCTCTTCCTTTTCCTCCACCTCCTTCTCCTTCACCTCTTTCTTTAATTCTGCAACCACTAACACTAGTGTCCTCCACATGTGTGTGACCATCAATCATCAATGCCACTAACGCGTCACTAATGAGCCTCGCGTCACCACGAACCACCACTTCCTCCTCTCTTCTTCTTCTCACCCATCTCCCATTAATATATATATATATATATATATATATATATATATATATATATATA
>Ga0214542_1003419_pt1 | contig 32471 bp, 11 predicted proteins | sample CNSS1metaG_FD_160096 | JGI IMG/M metagenome (GOLD analysis project Ga0214542, IMG submission 160096) | Root nodule microbial communities from cowpea collected in UCLA plant growth center, Los Angeles, California, USA - CNSS1 | ecosystem: Host-associated > Plants > Roots > Nodule | place: USA...
ATATATATTATATTTATTTTATTTTATATATATATATATATATATATATATATATATATATATATATATATATATGTGTGTGTGTGTTCTTTTCTCCTGCTATTAATCTAAAAAATGAAGTAGTTTTTTTAAATAAATATAATTATATTTTTCTAATAAAATTATTGTGTCATTTGACGTATTTTTTAATTCAATAAAATGCATTATCACCTGCCTTAAAACACAAAGCAAAAGGCCTCCTCAACTTTTAAAATAATTTGTATTGGGAACAGAGTTTTATATTAAAAAAAAAAAGCTTTTTGACCGTGTCAAACAATTTACGGATATTAATTAATATCGAGATCTAATTTTGCTTTTAAAATCGTGCCTCGTTAACCAAAAGAAAAATCGAACAGAAGTTAACTTACTCATAACTTTTCATTTGTTTTTCATGTAATTAAAACGAGATAGATAATTAAGGATTAATTACTGAATTTCCTGAATATAATTTTTTCTTCCTTAAAGTTCCTGAATTATTTTCACTTGTCCTTTAACTTATTTATTTATTTATTTGAAATCTTAAATAAAAACAATGAAATCTTTAAAATTAATTTTTATTTTAATAGCCATCACAATACTTTGTGACGGTTTTAAAAATTAAAAAAAAAAAAAATATATATATATATATATATATATATATATATATATATATATATCAACATCGAAAACTATACAATTGAAAAATAAGTCACAGTGACAATGTGAAAAAAGGGAGTTCTTTCACTAAGTTTCTTGTTTCTCCTTACTCTTCTTTTATCCCATGCGTGATGATGATTATTGAAGGAAATTAAAGTTGGTTAGTGTGAAAAATGAAGTCTTTATAATGATGACTAGGTTTTCTTTATATTAGAGTTGGTCAACCACTACTCATCTTTCCTTTTCAAAAACTCCACATTTTAGAGGTCATAATGTTAGGGATGTAGTTATTATAGGTTAGATTTTTATTTAAATTTTGATTTTAAGAAATTGCTAGTTTTATTTGAAATACAAAAACAATGGAACTTTTTATTTGGTTAGTTAAAGTTCTTAAAATAAATAATCATCGCTATCGATTAGATAGAACTAAAAAAGCGGAAAGGTAAAAATTTGAATTGAGTTAAACTAAATATAAATTAGTAGTTTGATTTGATGTTTAAAGCTTAAAAATGTAGAAATATTTGGTAGGGGTCGTCTATGTTCACATGATACTTTCTGATCCGATTCCGATCCAAGTTTGTTTAACAGCCATCGTTAGGAACAACCATTGCATTTTCAAGGTATTGTCCGTTTTGGAGCGTTTGAGCTCCGTCACGGTTTTATCCTTAAGACGCCTCGGAAGGTGGAGGGAGATATGAGTATTTAAATTTCGCTTGACCTCGACTCTTAAGCGATATGAGACTTATTGGGTGTACCGGAACAATTGTCAGTCCCCACAGTGGCCGCCAATTGTTCCTGTGGAAAAGACTTTGACAATCAAGTCAGCAAATACTCTCAATAGTCAAATTTCAGATTAGTGAATTAATGAGAGCGTACGCCTAAAATTTCTAGGGTCCACGTGCATTTATAAAGTCATTAATTATGTTTTTTCCTTCTTATAGGCTGAGCCCTCTTTATTGGGTTGGGCCAATGTTCAGGTTCTAAATGGGCCTAGGTCAAGCCCAAGCCCCATGTTGATGAGTTGACATTGGAGGCATCGTTGTAATTTTCTAAGTTTGGGGTTAGCGGCTCTTCTTTCTGCACTATTCTTTGGAGTAGGGGTGTAGGCGGCCCGAGCGGTCATGTGTTGTCTTGTTCAGTTAACCATTTTCTTATAATAGAGCTAGACGGACAGTTTAGACCAGGTAATTACCCAAGATTGTCTAGGTATAGTACACTCTCCCTGCTTTCTCATCACTTAAAAGAGGAATATCATATCATTTTTTTAGGGTCGAAGAAAAACTAAAATTACCGATAAAAAAACAAAATATATATATATATATATATATATATTATTTTCTATACATTTTATTATAACAAAAGTTTATAAATGTTATATTATTTTCTATTTATTTATATTTTACAATAACACTTAAAATGATTCCCTTTAGTAGTCTTTCCCTTACAGTAATATTCCATTTGTAAAGAACAATTAAACGCCAAGTGGGATTGAGCATAGCTAACATCATCTTAAAGTAAAGGAAAACCAGAAACAATCATTCATAAGACTTCCCAACATTACAAACTGCAGAAATATTAAGCAAACCATTTCAACCTAACATATCAAAGCACACTCCTAACAAATTATAATTCATTACACACAACAACATGACACTAAAAGACCCAACTTTATATAAGGAGACACCTCGTAAACCTAATATATATATTTTCCATTCGTCATTCTTTGGCTCTCATCCATGGTTTTGCGAATGTTGGTCCTCTAGTTGATTGATCAGTTTCTGCAACATCTTTAGATACTTATTTGTCATATGATCAAATATCATCCTTCTTGAAACCCTAAGTTTTCCATAGAGTTGTTTAGGTGTTTCATATAAGTAGAGGTGTTTCTGATCAGAATCATAGTCTGAATCAGAATTGTCAGAAGAGGGTGCAGGAACAATATGTAAGATCCTGCCTGGAGGATAAAGAGGATGTATATCCATGTTGTTGTCTGATTTTGTAATCACATCACCTTTTTCTTCAGTATGATTAACCTCAATGGTTTCTTCTTCAGCGATGTCTTTGGTTATGACCTCTTCTTCCTTAATAGGGATAATATTTTCCTGTTTCTGCAGCTCAAGTTTCTCCAATTGACTCAGCAATTCTTCGTCAGAGGCACTGGAAGTAATGATGTTTTGGAAAGCAGATAAAAGTTGTTCCTCTTCGTCTATTTCATCATTGTCATCATCATCATCAGAGAAATTAGAATCATCCTCATCAGTCGTAGACTCTGACATTATTATCTCTTCATAACTTCTCTCCGATGATCGAGAAACCTCAGCCAAGGTATCTGATTTAGAGCTTGGCAATGTGTCAACATTGTCACGCTTCTGGGACCAGGATAACAATGACTGAGTTCTTTGTTTATGCCTCTTCACAACCTTTTTTAGGCATAAAAAAGTGTATATGATTAGCATTGTCAAAGCCAATGGAGCAATTGTCAGTTAAATTTTAACAAAGATTCAATTTTTCAAATATATGATTATCTGGGTCTGAATCAAAAAATATATAATCATCTTTGTTCCATGTTCCATAGTACAATATGTCAAATATATAACTGAAAGCTACCTGCGAGCCAAGGGATACTGCACGATCCGAAATGGCTTTAGCACTAGATGCAAATGGTAAGCGAGATCCAATAGCAGTTATAGTTCCACGTGCTGCACTTAGTATGTTTTCATGCTTAACCTTACCCTGAAAATTTATTCAAGCATTATTAGGCATTGAACTATTTAAATTGTGTATAAGGGTCGGAATACCTAAATGCTCTATTTAAATACATTTGCCGATTAAAAAAAAAATTAGGTATTGACCTAATCAAAGAAAGCCTAAAAGAGCAATGAGAAGAAACATTTTGTAACAGAAGATTAAGCATTGGTAAACCGATGTTATGTTGGGAGAACTGGTTTGAGCACCTCGTAAATGAATTCATGAACAGAAGATGCTGACAAAGTAGGTACTATGTCTAAATCGTTTATAACGGAAATGATAAAGGGTTTGCCAAATTCCGATAACTCCGATGACACAGAAGCAGCTGCAAAAAATACATATTTTGGTCACTGACTTGTATTAAATAATAATAGGAAAGTTGATGCGTCCAGCTGAATTTTATCTTATTTTAATTAATATTATATTCTTACAGTATATATTGTTGTTTAAGTATCATTATGATTAACATTGTTTTCATGATGCAATTTTTTGTATAATTAACTTTTGAATTTGTCAACCACTACAGACTACAACAGTACAACATTAGCATCTCCATAACACGCTGTTCTACCATCTATAACCAAAGACCATGTGATATTCGATTGTAATAAAAAAAAAAAAAAAAAAACTATTGATCAAATATATAGTAACTCAATCTGGGGCAAAATAAAACTTTAGTTGTAAATTAAAGATTTTGGCATAATTGACCCCTTGCCTGGACCAAAGGTCACACAAGTGCATGAAGAGAATTGCTTTATTTCTCTAAGCATATATGTCAACAGTGCAGCAGTACCACCACCAAGCGAGTGCCCAACAACCTATGGAATGAAGATTTATTAATTAACAAAAAGGTTGATTTACATGGCTATATATATATAAAAAAAAAAATACATAAGTTTAATTTATAAAGAAATGGAAGCAAGAGTTTACATTATGGCATTTAAAGAAAAAGTAAAACATTATAATCTCTGGTTTTCCAAAAGACTATAATGTTCCAATTCTGGTTGAACAATATAATCACTAGTTTTCAAAAGAGGCTAACAATACCTTGATTTGGTAATCATGGTTTTTACGAAGTTCATCAAGAAGTATAGGAGTGCAGTGCTTTTTGATCCAGCGAGCTGCAGCAACCATACCACGGTGTCCATATCCTGAAACCATGTCCTGTTTTAGCTCACCATCTATGTAAATGAAGGGACTGAAGGACACTGGAGCACCGATTGCATCTGTAAGGGTGTCTCTTACGCTTTGAGTTCCACGGATGAACACAAACAAACAATTTGATTCTTTATCACGTATAACTGTGAATGCAGGCTTCAGAAGCTGACCCAAAAGGAGTTTTCAGTTAAAACTAGGTACAGCAATAATAATAGTCACTACCTGTTTACGTCTAGAATAAACAATATGAACTTCAACACGATTACACTACATGTTGAAAAAAGCTTAAGAATCGAACGAACCCTAGCTCTTCTCTTCCGTAGGAGGACATCCTCCTTGGAAAATCCAGCAGCAAATAGAAAAGCACGAAAGCTTTTCTTGCTGAAAAGCATGGTGCGAGTCAAGCATTTTTTGAGCTCATACAACTCCTTTAACAATTCGGGGTCTTTCAGTTGAACACAGTCACTTCTTTCTCCACATTCCATTGGAACTGATTTCTTCGTCTATAAAGATTCACACCCAATAATAATAATAAAGCTGAGAATTTTTAATTTGAGAAAAAACAGTTTTTCTACAAGTATCCAATAATTTCACATAATTCAGAAGTAAATGAGGTATCCAATAATTTCACATAATTTAGAAGACAATGCTAATACGACACACACTCTAAAATAAATAATAACTTGGATGATTGTTAGATTTTATCATCAAATTACATGTATTACGTTACGGTTTTGTCTTTAAAAGACATTTTAAAAATAAAAGAAGAGAAAAAATTATTTAAATTGTCTTAAATCTTAATTTTTAAGTTATGTGAAACTATTAAATAGTAAGAAAAAAAAGGATATATAAATAAGTATAAAAAGTTGGAAATGTAACTACCTTATCCATGATAGAAAAAAGAATGGCTCTTGGCAAATCCAAGAGATGCCATTTGCCCAAGGTCTCTGCATAAAAGAACCTTATGGCTTCTGCTAACGTGAACACTATATCCGCCAAACTGTGTGGTGCTTCAGCTGGTCTCCGTTCGAGCTTCACGGCGGCTCCCTTAAAAACTCTCGACAATATCATTTTCACAGTTGAAAATGCAAACGATGGGAAAAATGGAAGAAGAAAATGAAGAGAGATCGTGTCCAAAGTTGAAGGAGAGTGTGGCCTTAAATAGAAACACCAGAAGCTTGGTTTTCATAATGTTTAATTAATACAAAGATTATACAATTTTAGCAAACTTTATAAAATAAATATATGTGTCGGATAAGATTGATGATGTTAGAAAAATATATTTTACTACAACTCGTGGAGAATTAAAAATTAGAAGAGGCAGAGTTACTTGGTTGTTAGGATGTGGTTCCATTATCAATTTATGGTATTGGAAATAAACTTGGGTTCTTGACGTAGTCATTGCAAAACTTAATTCCAAAATGAGATGGTGTAAGATGTTGTTGAGGAAGTCAAAGACATTTTAAAATTGGATCGCTAAAGGAAAATTTTATTGCTATTAACCATTAGCTATACTGTATGATATATATCCCAAGCACCATCATCGTACCATTGAGACTGAAAAGTTATGTTTCCTTCAAGATAATCTGTCTCAAGAATAGTGCAACAATTGAGATATAATCATGGAATGGTATGTTTGTTTTCTTGTCAATAATGAATTAGATTTTGTATCGTTAACGAATTTTTTTTATGATAACTGTGTCAATAATCTTTAATTTTTATTATTGACAAAATCTTCTATCGTTAGTAAAAGGAATGATAAATTTTTAGTCAAATCTAATAATATTATTTTATAAATTAAGTTAAGACAATAATTACTAACAAATATTTATTATCAGTAAAATCGAATGACGGAAGAATATTTATTATTACCAATTAAATTTGTGCAGAAGAAATTAATGATTTTCTTACAATGAGTAGCTTTGGATGCATAGATGTATATAAGTATATTTGTTCTTCAATAGAGTCTCTTTGTGCATTAGTTGCTTTTTATCTATTAATATATAATTTATGGGTATTATTATTATTTTGACACTTAACAAATTTTCGAATGACTTAATTAATTGTTTTGTACCCGTTTAGTTGAAAAGTTTTTCTCACTTAGCTTTTTGTTTTGATTAAGTCACAATTTTAGTTTTTTCTTTTAAATGAGTCCCATTTTTTAAAAATATTAACTCAATTGAGTATTTTTTTAAAGTAAAGATTAACTTAAATTTTTTTAATTAAACTGGAGATCAAATTTTTTTAAATAAATTTTACATTCACTATTTTTTCCTTTCAATTTATTTTTTTACAAAATACAAAAAAAAAATGATTTTTAATGATTAAAATACCCCTAAAGAGTGGAATGTTAATTCGTACAAATGGTATAAAAAAACATTTTCTATTATTATTTTCGCTTAACTGAAATAAAGAGTTGCGACAAGTTGATACTAAAATGAAACACTTACCCTATAATTTAAAATAATATTTTAATTATTATTTTTTATTTAAAATTCAAAATATATTTTAAAGAAATGAGTTGTTAACTAGGTATTTTTATTTAGAAGTGTTAAAATATGACTTTTCTAAAAATAATTCATGAATGAAAAAGAACGTCACGTACGTATATAGAAACATTAAAGAAGTTTTAGGCGTTTATAGTGTAATTTTTAATTCTTAAAGAAATGGGATAATAGGACAAGAGACAATACGAAAACACTTTTTATATAGTTAGATCTATTAATTCTAAAGGGAATATTGTATTTTTCTTTTGTCATGTATTGTCCATTATTTTTTCTTATCACCACAACCTTCTTTCTTTAAACAAAGTGAACACACACCCCTCATTTTCAAACCAAAATTTAGTAATAAAGATAAATAGGTCTCAGTTTAGGGCAAAGGTGGGTGAGTGGGAATTGTGAGAGATGGGAGCATGGGGACATAGTGGGAAAGAGAAGAAGACAAAAGTCTACCTTTGACTAAAATAAAATGTTAACCAATCGTGTTTCAATATTTTTATTTAATTGTTGAGTATATAATCTTTACTAGATTCTATTTCTCATTTACTTAGGTTTTTCTTTAAAAATAAATCTATAAGAATAATGTAATCTTAATAAATTGTAAAGAATAGTTAAGTATTAAAAGTAAAACGGATAACACTTCTAATAAAATAATAACATGTAAAATATCAATATGATAGAAATTCTTTTAATTATCAATATTTTTTAATTTATAAATTAATGTATAAATTAATTATTTTAATAATTTATAATTTTTTTTTTAAATTGGTTGTTATTTAGAAATTTCTTTTATAGTGTAATAAAATATCTATAATATAACCTATATAGATAGATTATGTAACTTCAAGTGTATTTCCTATAACATTTGTATGGAAAACTATATTTTTCTACACTCTAAAGTAAACCAGGCATATACGAGAATAAATATAAATACATTATACAAATATATAAAACTATCAATTTTAATAGTTATTTTAGTATGTATATTTTCTTATAATTTGTTACTATGATAACATTAATTATTTTATTCAAATAACTGTTTTTATAATTATTTTTTGAATTAAGTTACTTATGTTTTTAGTCTTTAAATTTATATGCGAAATTGAAATTTATTTTTATTTTAAATTTTGATATATTTTGGTCTTTAAACTTTACAAACAAATAAATATAATTTTTTTAATTTAATGAAATCAATTTTTTTTAACATGTTAAATATTTCAAATGGTATAAATAATTTAAATATCAACTTAGAACATCAATAAATATTTAAAAAAAGTTAATCTCTTTAATTAAAATAACTACATCTATATATTTTAGAAATTTAAAGATCAAAATATATCAAAATTTGAGATAGTGACGAATTTCAATTTACACGTGAGTTTAAGAAATAAAAATGTTCTTATGTTTTATTTCTTTTATTAAATAGAAATATAAAAACATTGGAAATATGTTCCGATATGATTTAGGTCAACCAAGTACGATTTTGTAGACAAAATCATCTCACCAGATTATTTTATACAAAAATTATGAGACACTTCATCAAAGCTTTTTTCTTCATTGACTAACATATGGGACATGTATAAAGTTGACGAGACCTTTATCTCTTTATTTTTTAAATCATTGGACAATACTTATTTTACTGAATTGAAAAACAAATTACGTGATGAAACGACAGAAATATAACTAATGTAATAAAACTTTGCAATATATTTACAATAAAGAAAAAATAATTTACTTAATAATATATCAAAATATTTAAATCTTTAATTTTGTTTTTGTTTTTATATTGTTTTTGAACTTAATTGAGTATCTAATTTTAAAATATGATTGGTTCTCTATTAAAAAAATTAATAAGATTTTTTTCTTAAATTAACATTAAGATTGTTTGAAGGTGTCGAAACCTATGTCTCTGACAATATTAAAAGCTGAATTATCTTTTACTTGAAACATATTATTGTCAAAGTCAGAAAAGTTTTAAAATAGAAATTACATTTTACTTTAATAGATTTTTTTTTAAATAAGATTGTGAAATAAAATGGAAGATAAAATTTGTGTACACATCAATTTACTTTGATTATAAAAACTAAATTTTCTGACCATTTACATATTAACACTTACTATTTAATGATATTTTTACTTTATTTTATAACAAAAAAAAAAAATAATAATAATAATAATAATAGTAGGAAAACATTTAAGTGCATATGTCAGACAATTTTCGTGCCATACGTCAGGTAAATGACGTGGTTTGCTTTTAAATGTATTGAAAATGATTTATACTGACTCCGAAAATATTAAAATAAAAACAAGTTGTCAATACAATAATTCCGAGCCTTTCTAATTAAGGGACAGAAGAAAGGCAGAAACAAATATGGATATTATTATTTTTATTCAAAAACAACGAATTAAACATAAATGGAAGCTTCTTAGTTTACAAGAATTGAATTAAAAGTATATATTTTAAAAATTTGTAAACAAACTATTATCATTAAAAAAGTGAAACTATTAATTATAAAGTAAAGAGAGAGATTAAAAAGTAATTTAGCCTAAATCATTCTGCAATCAAGTAATTCTTTTCTAATGTTCATAAACAAGATTAATTATTCCATCAACCACCAACATCTTCTTTTTTACTATATACAAAGACGAGCAACTAGTTTTTTAAACACACGTTTTTCATGTCTTTTATCGTTTGGTTTCTAATTTAAGTGGTAACTTTCTTGTTTTGCGTTGATTTGAAAAAGAACTCGTGTAAATTAAGAATATCTGAGTCGGTGAGAACAGGTGGTTGAAAATAATTGGGTTAATTTTGGAGTATTATATGAAAAAACAAAACTACTACAATCTACGTCACAACTTGGTGTCACAACTTGATTAGTGATGTTGCATCATCTCACGTATGAAAGGAAAAACAAAGAGATAAAAAACCAAAATCTCGTCAACTTTTACAATCCTGCATTATTTCTTTGACAGAAATCACAAAAATTAATCCTTCATTATTAAAAGTAAAGTAAATGAAGTGGACTTTTTTTTAGAATTTAAAATAATTTAATTTTAAAGAAATATTTTCTTTATACAATATATAACGATAATAAGTTTTAAACTTAATTAAGTCTCACATTTTTCATAAATGAAAATATTTTTAATTGAATTTTTATTAAATCTTTCTTGTTATATTAAATATTCAAGGAGCACAACTTATTATTCACAACATTTTCAAATAAAATAATAAAAATTACTCATCATTTTATATTAATTAGGATATTGTTTTATAATCTAATTGTGTATATAACTGTGATGTCACACAATTTTTAATAGGTAGAAACAAGTAACCAAAATGACGAAATAAGATAGCATTGATGTCACACAATTAAAAAACAGATTTAACGACACAAACTTAACACATATATAAGAATTGAGTACTCAATTAACAAATTTTTTTAATAAAAATTTAATTGAAAATACCTAAATTTATCATAAACTTAAATTTAATTAAGTCTAAGTCTTAGAATAAAAAGATATCATCTTTTCAAAATCATTCAAATATTATTTACATACACAGAAAACAGTATATATATTTTTTAAACAACTCAATACTGCGAATGTTAAAATATTCATTTGATGGATGCAGCTCTTATAATGGGAGAAGAATAAGCCATAGAAATAAATTATCACAATAATAGCCATAAATTAGGAAGATTTAATGAAAGATATTAACTAATTTTATATTTTTGTTAGGTATTTTTTTAATCACAATTTTTAATCATCCATTGTTAGAGCCCTCGTACACATCCTCAGTTAAAAGGAAATAAATCCTCAGGTGCTAGGTCTAAGAGATCCAACCCAAGTTTAATCTAACAAGGTGATGTATATTAAAAATTGTTAATCCTTTTCCTTCAACTATAAAAGCTAAATGGCATATACATAGTTAAATTTATGCTATTGTGATCACTATAATTACAGTGAATAGTGTGTAACAGTAATACATTGCTACACACACATATATATATAATATATATATATATATATATATATATATATATATATATATATATATATATATATATATGTGTGTGTGTGTGTGTGTGTTTATTTATATGGATGTGTTTTATATTAACATCTATAAAAAATATTTATCTTTCTAAATTTAAAATTATATTGTTTTTAATTTTTATATGTTGAATAAATTTTGGTTATAACTTCTGAAACTTTGAATAGAAATAACAATAAATGAATAATAGTTGTGCACTTTTATCACCCTTCCTCACTCTGCCAAAAACCACGTAATTTCTACCTGAAGAACCAACGCCAAATTGATCAATTTCTGATATATCCCAGCATTCCAAATTGATCAATTCAACAAGGTAGCTCCTGATGTGAAATATTTACCTTTTGCAACTTCTATTCAACTAACTTAATAACTCAAATAATTTAATAGTTCAATATAGGTTCAATCAAACATGGAATAGATAATACAATTTATGAAACATGAGCTGACACCTCCAAAACATGGAAAGAATTTCCTTTTTTTTTTTCTAGAGCTAATGAACAAAGAACTTTGGTACTTCATTCTATAACATTTTCAACTACGTATTCCAATATATTCAAGGTCAAATATACCACCAACAAAAAATATCATACATAAAGATAAAACTGGCCAACTTCTCCTATAGGTAGAAAAGAACCTACAGTCTCGTTTATTCGTTTGAGAGAGAAAAGCTGGATCAGTAGTAAGACGGAGCAAGGCATTCATCAACCATATCCAGAAGGTTTGGGTTTTCCAGTGCAGCTGCTACGCGTTCTTTATCATTTAATTGTTTGTTAACTGCATATATATTTGTGAAAAAAAAAATTTAATTGCAATGGTATTTGTGTCTGGTCATGATCAAAGATTTATAAAGAGAATTGTAAAAATGTCACAGGAAATTTCAACAAATTATTGACTCTGCAAACTGCCCTTGGAAAAGGGAGGCGGGGAGCAGGATTGTTGTTTGAGTAAAACAGATAATCATCAAATAAAATTCAACAACACAACACCTCATTTTTGAACCAAAAAGGTTTAAATCCAAGAAAAGTGTTGTCACAGGTCTGTCATTCATTACTCCAAGCAAGAAATGGAATGGGCAATCATCTAAGTAGTAAGACGTAGATCGATACTGAATGCTTCAGTAAACAGTTCAAGCAGAAAGTATAGGTGCATAACACAACCTGATCCACAGGGAGAAAGAAAAAAGTAAGAAAGTTTTACCTGCAGCTTCAGTTGCATGAGATCCAGGTGCTACTCTGATATCCACCTGACCAGAATCAATAAGTCAACATAAATAACATTGTCACATAGGTTTCAAAGATCAGCATAATATTTGGTTTAATTAGTAATTTCTATAAATAATATTCTCAACTGACACACGGAGTACCATGGAAGCATATATTATGCTTTATAACACCATCATACAATTGGGTAACAATACATACATGTTGCAGACAAGAAAAAAAAAAGGTCTATATCATGGTTAAGATGTCAAATAGTATTGCAGGCGCAAGAAAGGAACAAATATACCAATGGCAGGAGCCAGCATGTGCTCCTCTAAAATTCTAGCTATGTAACACCAGTTAATCTTATTTAAGAGAGGATTAGAAACACAAAAGGATGTTATGAATAGACATGGCATCAATCAGTGGATTATGATAACGGATGAATATTGATCATTCACATTCACTAAGAACTATGTTTGCATCATATCATAAATCATTATTGCAAATAAGTAATCCATTATTATTTTTAATCTCTCTTTAGTTAGTATGCTGCAATCTATGAGTTAAAAAAGTATTTTTCCTTAAAGTTGTTTTACGGAATGTTCATGGGCACAGTATGAACACATTAAATACACCATACGAATTATTTTAAATAACTTAAAATAAAGATTACTAAATGAGTACTGCATTTTTCTTCTATACCTAATTTTACCATGTATGTGTCCATGGGCACACAGTAGAAAGCTCTTCTATTAATTATGTAAGAAAATAACTATCAATATATTTTTTCTCTCCAACTTAAACTAATCACATCAACTTATTGAACACGTAAAAATGGAGAATACCTTATATCGTGAAGGCAAGCTTCTCATGAGCTTGACACGTAAGCATAGACCTATAATTGTTGCCATACTACAATGTTCCACTGTTGGAGTAAATGTAATCCTGATGAAAAACCCAGTCACCATCCAATAAGAAGGAAATTAACATTACATATATTGATTAAGTGTGAATCAAAAAGTCTAGAAACTCAATAGATGAATATAAATAAAAAATAATAAAAATAATAGTAATAATAATAATAATCACCATAAATACCTAACATAATTTCGCTGGTCATCAACTTCAACAGCTTCCTCCGTGATCACCTTAAGCTCTTCTAAGGAGTATGGGTGCTCAGGGTCCTTTATATCTCTTATATGATTTGAGAATGTTAAGAAATATCACAGTTACAATTATCAACATTTCATTTATTTTCCAAGAAACTACTGAAAACAATGAAATTTAAAAAAGGATATCAAAAATCTCTTGTTGGTCAATTGGTTCAACAGCATACTCATCTTGGATAGCAGTTGGAGCAGTCCGAGTTCGACGCTCTTTCTTTTCATATATGATAGGATTCGCATTGATTAACCCAGATACCATTTTGGCTAAGAGTTGCAACTTGCTAGGTTAGGGCAACAATAAGACTGACGAAGTTTTAACTTGAATTTATCAGTTTATTATGTCAACACTGACAAATATGATAGCTGGGTCCTGGAAAGAAGGAATCTCAAGGTTCTGATTGAGCCTCTTTTATACTGCATTCAGAAAAAAAAACAAAAACTATAAAATTGATCCTGGGATTTAAAAATAACAATATGATTATGCAGACACGTCATCACAGTTTGGTCTGGTATAGAAAATCAAACTGAACCAAACCACTGGTAAAATTTGCCATTTCCATTACCACAAGCGTCATATCAGTAAAGCACACATGGACCAAATAAATCATGAAAACAAATCTTAGTTTTCCTATTTCTTGGAAAAAGCTTTTCTAGTAAAGTTCTCTCCCTGATGGGTGGGCATGGTTCACCTCAGGTTGAAAAACTGAACTGAAGAATTACATTAGAGTAATTTGGTTATCCGAAGCTAAACTGCCTCTAATGGTTCACAAGCTGGTTTGGATTCAATGAACTGGTTCAGAATCATATTGATTCCAAACCAGCTCTAAAACAGTTTAGACAACATTTTAACTAAATCAGTTTTTAAATTGTAAAACCAAACCAAAGGAGTGACCAGTATAAGCTATTCTCTATGGGGAAAGAGGACAACAAATGCCCCAAGAACTATCTACTTATGTTGAAATAATTTACCTAACAATCATGCAGAAAGACAGATCACATATAATAACAGAGAGAGATAAATGTCCAAAGCTAAACTTGTTGGTTGATTGTATAGTATTTATAGCACATGAAAACAAGAAAAATAACTGGCTGGTTCAGGTGCAATGCTAATCTGATACAGGGATCAACAAGATTTTGCTCAACAGGGAGCAACTAGGTTCTAAACTTGATCACCCATCTCTCTCCCTCATTCTTCTTTCCCATTGGGACTTTATTCTCCTATTTCATATAGTTCTTGTTGATTAATAATTTGATTGAGTTAATTTCTTATCTGAATCGGAGTATCTTGTTTAGTAAACACCAATTACAGTTATAGCAATGAATTATGTAAATAGGTCTAATTTCCACTTTTTCATAACAATCCCTGATAAAGAACTGAACTGCACTATTGCAGCCTAAATGTTCGTAAAGATTTGCTTTTCTTTTGATGGAGAGTTGACTACACCTTTTCATTCACAGATCATGTTCTTCTAAAAATATTGAGTGAGAATCATAAAGTAATCATTTAGACATGCTAGGAAGTAAAGTATTACCAATTAGAAGAAAATTTAAAATTAATCATGCATACACTGACATCATATTGCATAGAGCTCCCAAAATAATTTTATCAGTATGCATAGTTTTGTGTTCCTGCAAATATAGTTTTTGATCTTGAAAACTGCTCAGGAAAACATGACACCTTCCAAGTGAATGTTTCACGTAGATAACACAATGCACTCCCCCTCTCCCCAGCTTTGGGGGATTACTTGACATTTAGTATACACCAACTAGTCTAATTATTCACTTACTACTTGCCATTCAAATAAAAGCATTATTTCCTTGCAAAATTACCCCCAAGAAACTCTTTACCAGCACGTCTCTCAATATTATATGATGAGGCTTACCCTTACCATTATAACCTATTTATCCCATACTTGGCAAACATAAATAGTTAAATTACATTTATTCATCGGTGGAGGAAGAAAAAAAATAGTAAAAACCCAATAGTATATGGATTGTACTCACTGGACATAAAAATTTAAAACATGGCACAAACAGGGATACTTTTTCTTTCTTTCTCAAATTTCCAATATCATCAGGCACGAGCAATGCCCGTGACCTTTTCTTATTATCCAACCGATAAGGGATAACAGAGCACAGGGTTTCATGAGACCATAACCAATAACAACAATCTAACCCCGTATCCTTACTCCTCTAATTTTATACACAAATCACCACACAATGAATTTTTCATCCTCAAGCAACTTAACGACGTTTACGTGAAAATTAAGGAATCTGGTTTACCGTAAAATTTAAACTTGCAACAGTGACAACGCAATCGAATGCCCGAAGAATGAAATTGAGTGAAAAACCATGGCTGACAGTATTAGAGTTGAGCAAAGGTCTTACCTTTTCTCTTAAAAATTTGAGAAGCTAGGGTTCCAAATTTGTGGCTTCGATCTTGAAAACGGTGATTGTTTGGGGAAGATAACACAGGAACCCGCCGCAATGGTGATGTTGCAAGGAACCACGATAACAAGGTTAAACTAAAATATGCCTCACAGGAATTCAATTCAACGTGGATAAAAAAACAGTAATTGACTCAAATAACCTTTGAACAAGTACATTTCTATGAATGGTTAAACTAGTCAGAGAAAATGAGATCAAATAAATAACTATAAATATTTGATCTTTCTCTATCTTTTAAATATCTAAATTTAAATCTGTAAAAACAACAATTTTGTTTTACTATTTCCTCTATAAGTTTGAACAAAATAGCATTCAAAATAGAAAAAAAAAGTCAAAAAATATCTTTAATATAATAAGAATATTCTGATTATTATAATATGTGTTTCTCGAAATATCAGGCCATACCAAAAAAATGTTTTAATTACTTTCAAAAATATCAATATATTTTTCAACAAATTTATTTTGAAATGGGTGATGAATAAAATTTTCATTCCTTTCTGTAAAACTTTGTTATATCTTTTACTTTTTCTTGCTAAAATTACTAAAATATTTTCTATAAAATTATTATCGTAATAGATATTTCATTGTCTTCATTTTTTACATTAAAAAATATAAAACTATATAATAATTCAACAATTTTATTTTAAAACATGTATACATTTTGATAAATATATTATTCGTGATAAAAGAAAAGAAAAGAAAAGAAACTAGGAATTATTTTTGACTCAGACACCTACCTCAACATTTGTGGTAGCCGTGTTCTTCTCCCCATCCCAAAATTTCGGCGGTGTTCCTCTTCCATCTTCTCCAACCCAACAATTTCCACATCCAACCCCCAATTTCCCAATTTCATCAAGGTAATCACTCTCACATCATTCTTCATCCCCCTCACCTTCATACGCCTTTTCCATGCTCTATTTTCTGCAACAATATCGGGATTGAATAGTTACCCCATATTTAGGGATTTTCTCTCTTTTTCTTCCTGTTTTCTCGATACTTCCATGTGTATCTCGCTACAAAATCTCGCGACAGATATTTTTTATTCCGGGGTGAATTTTGAAAATCCTCATGTATTTTGTATTTATTCAATCAATTGGTGTTATCACGAGCAAACTGCTTTAACGACCAGCTAACAAAACCGTTGCTTGTTCCTTGGCCTTCGCTTCTTCTCTGCTACATATTACAGCCCTAATCGTAGGGGCGCGAAAGCTACCATTCTGAAAATGCAGGTTTCGAGTGCTATCAGTGACGTTTTGGTGGTGCTTCCTCCTTCCGCATCTCTCAGACTACCGGAATTTCGCCACTTGCATGCTTTTGCTGTTTCTGATGCCAAGGGTTTTCTTTCTGGTGGATTTCTTAAAGTAAGCCTTTTTGTTATTACGCTTTTGCTTTCTTGTTATGTATACATATCACTAACATTAACATTTTAACTATACTGACACAGCCACAGTTCTTGTTCCTTTTGGCTTCAAGCATGATTCCTGCATTCAATTTATTTTTTGTCTTGACTTATCTTTTTATTCCAATTTTTTCCTCTCCATTTAATTTGATACTTCTAATTCTTTTGAAAGTGCCCCATTTTTGTGGCAGATACATTGACTATTTTAGTGTCACTGATTATATTACCACTCAACATGGCATATTCTTTGCAGAGCTGTCCTTCGTCTTACAATCCCAAGCACTACAATGAATTCTACAATTTCAGAGCAAGAGGCTTAGTTGCAAGAGCATCAGCTAATTCAAGGGACAATTCGGCGCCTTTTGCTCCTCTCCAATTTGAGTCACCAGTTGGTCAGCTTTTGGAACAAATTTCAAATACTCATCCGCATCTACTGCCAGCGGCCATTGATCAGCAACTAGAGAATCTTCAGACTGCTAGAGATGCCCAGAAAGAATCTTCCACTTCATCTGATGATTCCCTTTACAAGTAAGTCTCTCAAGTTTTGTTTTACTTTTTTCATTTGACTAGAAGTACCTACTTGACAATGTTCAACTACTTTTAGAACTATTGTAGCAATATTAGGTTCATGGCATGTACAATATCTTGGAAGCTTTGGTTAAGAATTTCAAATTTTCAATTGCACAAACTTGATATTGGACTATCCTATGTAAATACCCTTTCCTGCAACAGATGTCTTGTGAGAATTTATGTATCAAGATTTGCCTGCATAGTTTTAACTTCCCTTTGTAATGTTTGTCGTTTTTGCTCTTTATATTTCTTCATTTTCTTGTGAAAAATACATAAATAATTAATAAGTTCAAGCTTTAGTTGAATAAAATATAAGGCTGCGTTTTTAGATAAGCTACTGTGGAAGTCCATTTCAGTCTATTATGACTAATAAAAAAACCCTTAATTACACTAATGAGTAGAAAGATATAAGAACATGAAACAAAACTTGGATATATTCATCAGTGAGTTCATATTTCTATTTGATGCCATCCTTAGTTAGTGTGTCACTCTTTATGTCGATGAGATATTTTTCTGTCAGCTACCTATATACATATACATATATATATATATATATATATATATATATTTTTTTTTTTTTTTTTTTAAATAATTGCATGCTATGTGCATTACTATTCATACAACTGTCTGTCAGCTTTGTGGTGCTCGCTCCTTATTTTATTTCTAAACTGATAAAATAAAGGATGCTATTATGTTTATAAACTTGTTATTCCGAAATTGTAATTTTTTTTTTGGTTGAGGAAGGCATGTAGTTAGTGCTGGTGATAGTTGCTATGAGAAGGTTTCAAACGGTTGTAAAGTTTTGCGGCCTATTTATTCACCGGTGTGAAGGTTGTTCTAGCCAAAAAGATTATTCTTTTTTCGTGTTTGACTATTCTAAACGACAATATTCTTGGGAAAAATCTAGCTAAATTCATAATTTTTAGTACAATTTATCGTAGTAATTCTAGAGTCATCAAAATGTTACAATATCCATTGGTACATCTAATTTCTTATAGAATGAAAGTCTTCTAGAAATTTGAATTAAATTTTAACATAAACAAATGCTTAACTGGCTTATAAAGATACTCTCCCTCTATCTCTTCTGAATCTCATGTTTATGCATACGGATTGGAACTTTGATACTCTTAATGTTTCATGGTCGCAATGTCAAATCTTTGGAAGATTGAAACAATTTACAGCAATCATATATTTGCAGCAAATGGTGGCATATTTAGTTACTGCTAGTACAGAAGTGATAAATTTTTGTCAAATCTGAATTTTAGGAGGATAGCTGAAGTCAAAGAGAAAGAGAAGCAAACGACATTGGAAGAGATCATGTACTGCTCAATTGTGCATAAATTTTTAGAGAACAACATTTCAATGATTCCAAAACTAACAGCAACATCAGACCCAACTGGTCGAGTGGATTTATGGCCAAATCAAGAGCTAAAACTAGAAGCTGTGCATTCTCCAGAGGCATTCGAGATGATTCAGAGTCACTTATCTTTGGTACTAGGAGATCGGCTTGTGGGTCCAATTCAGACAATTGTTCAGATTAGTAAAATTAAACTGGGAAAGCTGTATGCTGCTTCCATAATGTACGGATATTTTCTCAAACGAGTTGATGAACGGTTTCAACTTGAGAGGTCAATGGGAACCCTCCCCAAGGATTTGGGAAAGACTAAAAGTTTTGAGGAACCATCACCGGGTATCAAGCTTTGGGATCCTGATTCCTTGATCACAGTTCAGGATTACGACGATGACAGTTATAGTGATAGTGATTACATGGATACAGAAGGCAAATCTTTCAGACTAAGAGCTTATGTGATGCAGTTGGATGCTGAGACACTTCAGAGACTTGCTACTGTACGATCAAAGGAAGCTATATCATTGATTGAAAAGCAAACTCAGGCCCTGTTTGGAAAGCCTGATATCCGTGTGTCTGATGATGGTTCAATTGAAACCTCCAATGATGAATTGCTTTCACTCACTTTCTCTGGCTTGACCATGCTAGTTTTGGAAGCTGTTGCTTTTGGATCATTCCTCTGGGACAAGGAAAACTATGTTGAATCCAAGTACCCTTTTCTTAATGAGTAGACTAGATGACTGTGCCATTAGATTATTTTTACTGTACCTTTTAGAATGTAAATTAATGCTTGGAACTTGGCGTTTTGGTCGTCAAATAATTGTTCTCTATTCTTAACAGGAATGGTTCAATGTTATATAGAGCCTGAGAAAAACCACATGGGCGTGGCAGTATATAGGGAGATGTACATTTATTATATAGGCAGGACAATAATATTATGCAATGGATTTTGTAAATGTCTCAAACGAGTGAAATTTTCGTTTTTGGCTTATAATTGTTGAATTATAGCCTGCAAGCTTGTTCAAGAAAAACCTGACTGCATAAGGGGTTAAACGCAATGACAGTGCTAATTTTGTTTGACTGGCATTTGCCTTAATAAAAATAATTACTTAAATGTTCACATTAATAAACTTCATTAATAATATATCTTTTTTCTATGTAAAAAGAATTTTACTTTTTTATATTTTGCCGCTTTCTTTATGTAATGAATTATGTTTGTTTTCACAATTTTTGAATGGCTAACTGATTTGTAATAAATTCAACGTGACTTGTGTTTGATTTATTTTTTTTTACTATAAAATCATTTTTGAATTAAAACTCAATAGGAGAAGGTGTGAAAAGTTAGGAGTTTTAATGTAAACAAAAATATTATTTCAAAACAAATTATTATCGGCACTCTTTCTTTCTTCTTTTATTTATTTTTTACTAAGAATTAAATTATATATACATAGAAGGAGAATAAGATTTTGGATTCTCTGGAGTTATTTTTAACCTTAATCGTGAACATTTCAGATAACAGATGCACTTCATTATTTCTTAGAAAATCATTAATATATCTTTTGTAAACTCTTTTTTATCTTTCTTCATTGTTGTATATTTAATAATTATTTCAATATAATAAAAAGAGTAGTATAAAATATTCCTTGCTCGAGAAGAGATACTCTACACAAAAAATCAATTTTACTAAAGATTTCGTTTTATTATAATTATAGTTACACAATATTATTTAAAAATTTAGCATTTCTCATAGCATCAAAAGTATATCTAATTTTTTATTTGTTCTAATTGAATAGGAATATATTTAATTTTTAATTGAAAATATAAGGCACTACTATTTTCATTAATACTTTTAATAATTAATAAAATGAATAGTTTGTAAAGAAAAATACAATCGATACTTTTTTAATAATTTAATTCAATCTTGATTTTAACTTCGTACCCATTTTGTATTATTCTTTTATGCATCCACGCCTCATCATTTTTATTCTTTAGTTTATATAGAAAATTCAAGATTATGATGTTTGTTATAGAAAATGATAAACTGTAATTATACTTAAAGATATAATCTAATGATATGAATTAGTTAAAAGATAAAACTCATTATTATCACTAATTAGTAAAAAGATAAGATAAAACTTAATTTAATTTTATCGTTAGTCGAATAAATAAATTGTTAAATTTCATATAACAATATCTCTAAATTAGAGTAACATATTCTTAAAATCTCAATCTGTATAAGTTGTTATAATTTGAGGGTTAAATATGTTTTTGGTCCCTCAAGTTTCAGTGAATTTTGAAATTAGTCCCTTATCAAAACTTTATACCAATTTAGTCCTTCATCTTTCAAAATGCGTGAATTTAGTCCTTTTAACTAAATTTTGTTAAGTTTATTTGACGTTTCAAGCACATTTCATGATAATATTTAAGTTAACATTGAAGCAAAAATGTGTCAAACAGTGTAAATAATTTAAATACTATCATGAAATGCGCTTGAAACGTCAGATAAACTTAACAAAATTTGGTTAAAAGGACTAAATTCATACATTTTGAAAGATGAAGGACTAAATTGGTCAAAAATTTTGATGAAGGACTAATTCCAAATTTCGCTGAAACTCGAGAGACCAAAAACATATTTAACCCATAATTTAAATTTAAATCTAAAGATGTAAGAATTGTTGTTCATGGGTAGAATTAAGTCAACTCTAATAATATCTCTCAAAGATTTTTTTTTCAAACCATTTTTTACTTTTATTTTTTTCATTTCTTAGTGTGATTATTTTTATAATGGGTTCTTTAGATTTATTCCAATAATAAACTTCTTTATTTTAAATCTTGAAAATAATATTTTTGAAATTATCACAAGATCCCATTACACCAAGATCTGAGTAGATCTCCCCTGCCTCTTTTGTTTTGGTGGAACCCTCCCTTCATATCAAACAACTCTGTTCCTTTTTCATTTCATACATTCATTAACTTCGTCGTAACCTTTTTCTTTATTTCTTTACTATCGCTCAGAACACAAACCCTAATCCTCTTACCTCCAATTCACTTATAATTCTTTTTTCCAATTTCCAACCCACTCAGCATCAGCCATGGGTTACGAAGACGATCCGTGCGTTTGCGTTTTCTTTTTCTCTTTGATTAATTTTGCGTTAGGGTTTTGCCTTCGTTGATTCACTCGATTTCTTCTTCTTTTTTTTCGATTTATTTTCAGGTACCGCGACGAGGACGGTGAGCCCTTGATGGATTACGATGACATTCAATCTGACCGCGAGCCCTCTCCGGAGCCGCGCCACCAGCTCGACGATTACGGGGATGATGTCAACGACGAGTGGCAGGGCCGGGATCGGTCGCAGACGCCGGTGTACGACAACGATTCGGCGCGCTCGAAGCCGCGGAAGAGGCTGATCAAGAAGAGCGATGCGGGGAAGCAGTCGGTGGCGCCGGAGCTCGAGGATGAGGATGAGGGATATGTTCCTGAGGCGAGGTTTGACGAGGGGGATGGAAGGAAGAGGAAGAAGGGAAAGGAGGTTGGGAGTGGGAAGAAGGAGAAAAGGCTGAAGGGTGAGAAGAGATTTGGTGGTGGCAGTGGCTCTAAATTTGGGGGTTCTAAAAAAGGTTTCGGTGGTAAGGCTGGGAAGGATCATGATGGTGAAGTTGAGGAGATGTGGGATTCAATTGCTGGGGGTAATTCTGAGGTATATTGCCCTGCATTTTCTATACCGCCTTTGCGATTTTCCTTGATTGATTGGGCTGAAATTATTTAAAATGATTTTGGTTTTGAATAATTTTGAACGAAGCTGCTTCCCAAACTTTATTGGATGAAACTGGTTTTTTACAATTGATTTTGAATGGTTGAAATTGGTTTTGCAAATTTGTTTTCATTAGATTTTGAATAATCATGTTTGGATGTTTTTTTGAAGCAAGTTATTTGGAAAATTCTGAATAAAAGAATTTCTTCACCCCAAAAGTATTCAAACTTAGTTCTTTCTCACTAAATCAATTTTTGGATCAAACAAGTGAACATTTACGTAAAAACAATTCCAATTTGAGGCATTGATGATAATAAATGTGTGACTGTGAATATAATACTTGTTTCTCCATTTGAACTTTTGTGGATTGATCATAATTTTGTTTATTCTCTTTTTGATAATGGCCAGTATTTGGTTGTTATTATATCTGATCGGTACTTTTTGTTTATATTAATAGGATGATCACGAAGGTGTCAGGAATCTGGATGATGACAACTTTATAGATGACACTGGAGTGGAACCTGCTTATTATGGTAGTGATGAACCACGTTCTCCTGGTGATGCTCCTCAGGTTGGTGATTTTTTCCCTTTCTGATTTCTTACTAAGTTATCCTGCCATCAGATTCACTGTGTTGGATAACTTTTTTGATTCAAAGAAGTTCCTGCAACCAGTATTGGAGTGTTGGTAAACTATAAATATATAATAATGTTCTTTGAGAGAGAGAATTGAGTTATTCTGCTGCGTTGATTTTGCCTTAATTGGACACAATTTTATGAGAAGTTAATTTTAGGCTTGTTGCACTGTTTCTTCAAATGGCCTTTGTGTGATACATTTTTGTCTGTTACATTGCATTCGTAGGCAGAGGAAGGTGAAGAAGATGAAGAGATCAAGGATCTTTTCAAGATAGGGAAGAAAAAGAAAAAGAACGAGAGGAGTCCAGCTGAAATAGCATTATTAGTGGAGAATGTCATGGCCGAACTTGAGGTTACAGCTGAAGAAGATGCAGATCTTAATAGGCAGGGGAAACCTGCCATTAATAAACTCAAGAAGTTGCCTCTTCTCACAGAAGTCCTCTCGAAGTATGTGATTAATTTCCTAACTTGTTACGATTGCAGATTGATATTTCTTTAATCTTTTATGATTATTTTATCCTTATTTGAATAACTTCTGCACGTTTGCAGATTGATATTTCTTTTACCTTTTATGTTTATTTTATCCTTATTTTAATAACTTCTGGACCAACTATTTGGCAGGAAGCAGCTCCAACTAGAGTTTTTAGATCATGGAGTCCTGACTTTGTTGAAGAATTGGCTTGAGCCACTTCCTGATGGAAGCTTACCCAATATAAATATTCGCACGGAAATTTTGAAGATATTGAATGATGTAAGTTTACACCACTACAGCATTTTAGATGATTAATTTTAGATTATTTAGAATCTCATTTATTTGTCTCGTTATGCAGTTTCCTATAGACCTAGAGCAATATGATAGAAGAGAACAATTGAAGAAGAGTGGCCTTGGAAAAGTATGGTTTCCTTTGATCATGCGACTAATTTGCTTCCTTACGGGCCTAAAATATCCCCTTAAATATATGTACCGTATTGATAATTTGGACTCTTTTGTTTGTGTGGGCAGGTCATTATGTTTTTATCAAAATCTGATGAAGAAATCAGTGTAAACCGGAAACTAGCCAAGGAGCTGGTTGACAAGTGGGTAAGTAATGCAGGATCGAATTATTGCTCCATCATACACTTCTATTTTTCTTCAATGTTTAGTCACTTAGCGTTTTAAATGTCTAAGTGTAAACTAGATAGTTCTATTTGTTGTTTTTGAGCACTATGTTTACTTCTTTACTAGAAAATTTATGTCAATTATGTTTTCTAATTGCAGAGCCGGCCTATATTTAATAAGAGTACCCGATTTGAAGACATGAGAAATGTAGAGGATGATAGGGTTCCTTTTAGGAGACCATCGCTAAAGAAGTACTATTAAACTTTTCTGTCTCTTGGTCCCTTATGTATTATTATGAATACTTATTCCATCACGCTCAATTTATATAATTTTGTTGACATTACATTACAGGCCAACTAATAAAGCTGCAGGAATATCGAGAGATAGCGATCTTGATCTGGAAATTTCACAGTAGGCCTGGATGACATTTTTGAACTTTTTATTGATCACGATTTCTAAATTATATTCGTTTGTAATTTTTCTGACTCTAATGCAGACCTAGGGCTGGACAATCCTCCTCCAGGCAGCACGCTTCGAGACCGGAAGCGACACCTTTAGATTTTGTCATACGACCCCAGTCCAAAATTGATCCAGAAGAGATTAGAGCTCGGGCAAAACAAGCTGCCCAAGACCAGCAGCGTATGAAGGTTGGTGCTTTTTTTTACTTTTTTAATTATATGATTTTTCTAATCCTGTTATGATTTGTTATAATGTGATGTCTTCCTAAGTAGTACATATTTAAAAATAAAAGTAATAAAGAGTTTATGTTGTGAACTCGTATGGAATTTGGAATTTAAGAGATGGATGTATGTATGTTATTTTATTTGTTCATATATTTGTAAAGATGTGAACAATTTCATGCATTAACTTTTCATTGTATTAACCGTTCCTTGCAGATGAATAAAAAATTGCAGCAGTTAAGAGCACCCAAAAAGAGGCAGCTTCAGGCTACAAAATTAAGTGTGGAGGGTCGTGGAATGGTCAAATATTTGTAAATGATGACAAGGACTGAATATCGTGTGATTCTTAAGTTGGATTTGATAATTTTCTGTCTTATGATCAAACATTTTATATGAAATAAATCTGTTATTTTTTATTTCTATAATATATATATTTTGTTTTATTCTATAAAATTTTATTGAAGTCTCTAAATAATCGAAATTTTATTTTTTTCATTATAAAATGAGGTTTATTTGTTTGTTTTAAAATCTGAAATTACAACTTTTGGTTCTTGACTTTAGACCTATATTTTTAAGCAGATAAAACAATATTTACTTTCGAAATTTTGAATTCTTATTTTAGCCATTAGGTTTTTACATTTTATAAAATTAATACAGAAATAAAGTTTCAAGATATTTAAATGTACGAAATCAAATAAATATGTATCGTATCACTGTATACTTGCATTTGACGTATAACTAAAGTTGAATAAAATATAAACTTTTATAAACAATAAAATAGTTAAAATCATTTTGTAAAATACAGTTTTATGAGAAGTGAGAATCCAATATTTATGTCGGTTCAAAAATTTATTGACATAGAAAATCTATTTTAATAATTGTAAAAATATATTGTACATTAGCATTCCTTTCTCCTGATGAATCTGTCGGAGTTTTCAAACGGATTCATGAGTCAGCGGTATACAAAATATTTGCTTATCGTGCTTTTCTTGCATTACTGGTTAAAATTATGAGAAAACTAAGGGTGATTATCATTAAAAATACTTATCATGTAATTTGTTTAAGTCAGCGGTATACAAAATATTTGCTTATCGTGCTTTTCTTGCATTACTGGTTAAAATTATGAGAAAACTAAGGGTGATTATCATTAAAAATACTTATCATGTAATTTGTTTAAGTATTTCAACAATTTTAAAAAATTAAAATATATTGTATTTAACTTTTTATAATTAATTTATTTTTATTTTTTAAATAATTCATTTGAACAAGGTAATTGAAATATTTAATGTTTTCATTTTCCGTTTGGATAAAAGAATTAAATTTATATTGTAAGATAAAATTTTATTTTAATTTATAAAATTTTAAATTAAATTTAAAAAATATTAGTCAATTTAAAATATTTAATAATTTGATTTTAAAAATAGGAGTCAAATTTAACTTTTTTAATATTAATTAATATTATAAATCCTGGAGCAACAATTATATACTTTTATATCAATAATAATATATTTTTATATCAATATTGATTCATTCCATAAAAAATTATAATATCATTTAGTAATCACTTCATTTAATAACAATAAAATCATTAATTATATAAATCACAAGTTTAATATATAATATAAAAACACAATATCAATGTGATATAATTAATCCACAATTGTAACATAAACATGTAAATTCATATCAAAGTTAATCAAAATCTTAATCCGAAGTTATGATGTCAAATATTTTTCTATTAAAAAAAAACTAAATAACTTGTTCAAACAACCACTTTCTTATTTAATACATTTTTTTTTGTAAATTTTCATCATTTAACTAGCAAGTCTTTCATTCAACACAACTTACAAAAAGTGCAACAAAATTTATCAATCATAGTGTTGTACAACTAATGCAAACATGTAGAAGACTTATCAAATATCATAAAATTAATCAATCACAAGAAAATATGTATTATTTGTCGTGATTTAAGTTGTAGAAATATATATTAAAACATAATTTTTCTCATACTCATTTGAAGGACTTTCACAATAGGTAATTGTTTTGGCATATTAGCTAACCATATAGCTAACTGTTTTGCATGTTAGCTAACCATTTAAGAGCTTTAACTCATTATTCATTATCAAGATTTGACATTAAACACATCTATTTAGCACTTTCTTGATTTCATTTTCATAAACCTTTTCATCATATACATGTGTCAATATCTCAAATGACCTTTCTATTGTATTTCGTACACTTGTATGACAAAGATTAGACAACTTGTAAGTTTGAGGGATGTTCCCAATCCACTTATTAAGATAATATCTAAGCTTATCTTTAGAAGAATGTGTAATAATATATAATGTTTAAAAAAATGCGTAAAGTTAATTAATCTAGTATAATTATTTATAAACTTACCACAAACTATCTCCATTTACTTGCATCAAGACTTCCCAAATTATAAGTATGAAACTTCAAATAATTCTTTTTATCTGTAATAACTAAATTGTATCACCATATACTTAAGATTGTGAACAAGGATATGTATAAACATGTCGGTGCTGTTCGTTCTTACCAATAGAAATAGATATTATAATACTCTTTATTTTAAAGTATGATGGGAACTTGTTGCTTTATCAATAAATTCAAAATAATGACATGTCATCTTACCTAGACATTCTAGTATAAATTGGATGAAATACTCCATATTTAAATTTTAAATATTAAGATGCATTTAGAGAATCTGTATATTTGAAAAAATGTGGTGAAATGGTTGTGGAAAAGAAAGAAAAAGAGAGTTGAAAATCATTCGTGCTACAAAAGTTAAGAATCCCTTTGCATTTACTGATATCTGATAAGTGTTTTGTCATATGACAACACTAAGAGTACTTGAGTTAGTATATTTTTAGTTTAGTATTAAATAATGACTTATATTTTAAGTTTAGTATTAACAAAATTTTAGATGTATTTATTTACAAAGTTGCTTAATAAATTTATAATTATTTATTATGTGATATAATTAGACTATTAATTTTCTAAATATTGTAAAATTATTAATATTATTATTATCTTGAAAATAATTTTAAATAAAATAAATAATTAAATTTTTTATTATGAAATTAATAAATATTTTTTTCTATGAATTTTAAAAATTAAAATTAACAATGGTAACCGTATCTGGCATCTCCATACAAGAAGAATTGTATGAACAGAAATTGAATGAAAATTATTAAATTTATAAGAGAGAATTTATGATTGAAGTGGGACTTTTCTAAGTCAAATGTGTTGTTATATAGGACTTAAAGATAAAAGATTTAGATAATGATTTACTAATTATCTTTAAACCATGCAATTATAATAAATCAAAATGAAAATGATTTTTTAAGCTTAATCTTTTATATGGTAAAATAATTTTAAAAAAATATTTAAATTTATCAATATAATTTTTTTTTTAAAAAGATAAGATAATTTTGAAAAGATATTAAAATTTTGTTAATATTAAAATATTTGTGTCATGTTTGATAACATCTTCTCAAACATAAGATTTGAAATATAAGATATTTTGAAAAGATTTAAAATATAAGATAATAAGATTTAAAATATAAGATTTAAAATATAAGATTTGAAATATAAGATAATATATTTGAAATATAAGATAAAATTCCCTTATCCAGATAAGAAAAATTCAAAAAATTTGAAATATAAGATAATTTTGAAAAGATTATATTTGAAAATATATGATATTGAGAAGATATCAACCTCATGTTTTAATATGTAAATTAATATTACAGATATATTATATATTAATAATACACAAATGCAAAAAAGAAAGAAAATTGTATAAATATGTATTCTCAGTTTTCCATTTATCATTGATAGCAAAACCGATCAAAACAAGAATATATATATATATATATATATATATATATATATATATATATATATATATATATATATATATATATAATCTATTAAAGATTTTATTTTTTTTAAATATAACACTTTTACATTAAATATCTTAATTATATTGATTTAAGAAGAAGTTTTTATAGAATCAATTTTATCTAATATCTATACATAATAATCCTTCATTTTAAAATATAATCTTTTCAAAATTATCTTATTTTTCAAATCTTTTAAAATTTCCTTATCTTATCATACATAACACAAATATTTTAAAATTAATAAAATTTTAATATCTTTTCAAACTTATCTTATCTATTAAACGTGAATATTTAAATATTCTAATATTTTCTTTAAATTATTATATCATATAAAAGATTAAGCTAAAAAATCAAATATATTTTTATTTATTATAATTACATTGTTTAAAGATAATTACTATACCATTATCTAAATCTTTTATCTTTAAATGTCCTATATAATAACACATTTGTCTTAGAAAAGTCTCACTTCAAATAAACTTTTTCACTTCAATCAAAAGCTCTCCATCCAATTTTTTTCATACATTTCTCCTTACATAGAGATGACGAATATGATTACTAGGAGCGATTATGAGGTATATATACATTTTATTATTTATTTCATTTGGAATTGATTTTAGGATTTGTGTTTTATGAGAAGGTTGTTCTAATGCATTTGTGTGTTAAATGAAATTTTAGACAAAACAAGGTGAAAAGGGTCAAAAAATGAATGATCTTTTCCAAATAGGAACAAAAAGAAAAAGGAATGAGAGAAATTATGCTGAAATAACTTCATCAGTCATGAATGTCATGAATGAATTTGAAGGTGTTGTTGAGGAGGATGCCGATCTTTACAAACAGGAAAAACCTGTCAATAAACTTAAGAAGTTGTCTCTTCTTACAGAGGCCCTCTCAAAGTATGTGATTAATTTATCTTTAATCTTTAATTTTTAATTTTGATGATAACTTTATCCTTATTCTAATAACTTTTTCTTCAACTATTTTGCAGGAATCATCTTCAACAAGAGTTTTTAGATCATGGATTGCTGACTATATTAAAGAATTGGCTTGAGCCACTTCCTGATGGAAGCTTGCCAAATATAACCATTCGCACAAAAATTTTGAAGATCTTGAATAATGTATATTGAATTTGCACCAATATAATATTATATTTTAGATGATTATTTTTATCAGGAAGGATTATTTAGAATCTCATCTTTTTTTTCTTTTTTAATTATGCAGATAGACCTAGAGCAGCATGATAGAAAGGAACAACTGAAGAATAGTGGCATTGGAAATGTAGGATTTTTCATGTGACTAATTTGATTTCTTAAAATACCCCATAAAATATTTGTATCTTACTCATAATTTGAACATTTTAATGTGGCAGGTAGTCATGCTTTTATCAAAATCTGAAGAAGAAATTAATATAAATAGGAAACTTGCTGAGGATCTGGTTAACAAATGGGTAAGTAATACACCATTTAATTTTTGTTTCATTATATATGATAGAGATTCGTTTAAATCCACACTCATTTAAATCCGCATTTGAAAGAAGAAAAAAATTCTTAGACATATATAAAATATGAATAAAATAAAGTAACATGTTCTTTGATATAACATATCTCTTATATCTATCATATATCTCATCTTTTCATAATCCCTAAAAATTTCCAACACCCATATTATTTTATAGTATAATCATATGATATTCTATATTGTAATTATATGACTCTTAAAATTTTATAAGTTTACGTCCTGATTAAATCTGCATCAAACTCTCCAGATTAATATACAGACTTAAGCGAAAGTTTAATGTATTTTATTGAGTTTATTATTTATTAAAATTGACAAATTCTGGAAGCCATTATTTTTTTTTCATAATTAATCTCTCTTTCTATTTATTTTTTGTTGAATTATTATGTTTATGTCAATTCTATCTCGTACTTGCAGCTCCGATCCTTATATAATAACAAAGATACAAGTTCTCTTAGAAGATCACAAATTACAAAACAAGTAAAGAGCGCTCTCCCAAATCACCAACGTATTAATCAAAAATTACAGAAATTGAGGACAGAAGGAAGAAGCAGCTTTAGGCGACAAAACCGAGTCTGATATTGAACTATTTGTAAAGTACAATAATGTGTAACAAAATTGTAAGATTATTTTAGATCGCAACACAAAATACTTAAATAAATAAATTTGTTTCTCTGTACTTTTCTTTTATCTTTTGTATTTGTAATTTCTAATTTTAAATAATATACATATCAGTTAAAATAGAATTATATTAATGTATTTGATTTAAATTTAAAGGAAAATAGTTTTGCATATTTTCTTTTTCCATTTTTAAGATATTATATGACTTGTAAAATTTGTTTAGAAGAAAATTGTTTTAATGATTTAGTTTTTAGTTAATTTTATTCATTTGTATAGTGATAAAATTATAAAATTATAAAACATAAAGTTATAAAATTATAAATTATATATTATATATTACAAAATTTTAAAATAATAAAATGACATATAATAATAACTAAAGATGTTTTGACAAGATAATAATCACGTGTACCACTTACAAGCTATATCACTCGATTAATAGAAAAAGTGAAAAACAAAATTTAATTAAAAATTTAAATTTATTATGTACTCAATAATATACCACCATCCTAAATTTATCATGAACTTTTATATTAAACATGTTCAATGTGATAAAATATTTCTGATTCATATTAAATATTAATTTGTATACAAGAATATTCGATTCAGGAAAAAAATAAAATGCTTAATTCTAAAATATTGTTTTGAAATTTGGGTCATCATTAGGGGTGGCAAAACGGGCTGGGCCCAACGGGCCAGCCCGTCAGCCCGTGCTAAAAGGAACGGGTTGGGCTAAAGATTTCAACCCGTCAGCCCGTTCTGACCCGTCCCGTCCAGCCCGTCAACTTGACGGGCCAAAGTACGGGTCAGCCCGTCCTGGCCCGTTGGCCCGTTTTATAAAAATAAAATAAAATAAAAATAATTAAAAAGATTAACTTTTTAGATTATATATTTTAAATGTATAAATATATAATAGTATTGTAATTTAAATCATTAACACCTACAAATTAAGTTTGAATTATTAGTTATAATTGAATAA
>Ga0214542_1003420_pt1 | contig 32455 bp, 9 predicted proteins | sample CNSS1metaG_FD_160096 | JGI IMG/M metagenome (GOLD analysis project Ga0214542, IMG submission 160096) | Root nodule microbial communities from cowpea collected in UCLA plant growth center, Los Angeles, California, USA - CNSS1 | ecosystem: Host-associated > Plants > Roots > Nodule | place: USA...
TATATATATATATATATATATATATATATATATATATATATATATATATATATATATATATGACTAAAGACGTAACATGTTCTTCCTACATAATTTATGCCACAAAAGGAAAAGGATACTATTTGTCACCCGATTAATTTGTTTTATTGTAAAGTTGAGTTTTAAATCATAAAAGTAAATACAAACATAATTTATATTTTTTGTTTCATCATCATCGTTGTCATCATTGTTATCTTTTTCGAGAGAAAAACAACATAAGAACACAAAACTCTCTTGTGATCTACCAAGATTGAAATTGGCTTTAACTTTTTACTTGTGATTATAGAAGACATAAAATTGTCCCCTTTTTATTTTTATTTCATAAACAACTATCATATTTTATTTTGAAAGAAATGAAATAGATACAAAGTAGACCTTGAGAAATCTACAAAATAGAATATCGCGTCCACATTGGATCTGAGCCGAGAGTTGTGTGACATTACTGTTTCTTTCCTTTTTATGATATGAATGATCGAATCTAAAACTAACCGTACCTTGATCTAACCGATTAAGCTGCCTGTGCTTGACTAATTCATAATAAAGTAGCATAAACCTCACCTTTCCTATATTGTTTTCTGGTTTCATTATATCTTTATAATTTTTTTCTCTCTAAGTTTACATTTGTTTCCATTTGCTATAGGCCGCAAAAGAAACTGGTGCCTTACAAGAAGCAAAGGATAAACTTGAAAAACGAGTGGAGGAACTAACATGGCGTCTCCAACTAGAAAAAGGTTTAAAGGTAAGATCTGTGGATAGATATACTTTTGGAAGGACTTTGTTGTTCTGATGATCTCTTGTACAAATATGAAACAAAAAAAAAGGTTAAGAGGAAAAATTTGCAAGTTACTAAGTACCCTTACAACTGGTAAGGCATAAAGTAAGCCATGTGGAATCATGTGCAGACAAATTTGGAAGAATCCAAAGCTCAGGAGATAGCAAAACTGCAGAATTCATTGCAAGAGTTGCAGATCAAATATGAAGAAACTAATGCTCTGCTCATCAAAGAGAGAGAGAATGTAAAGAAGGTTGTTGAAGAAGAATCTCCTGTCATTAAAGAAACACAGGTTATTGTTGAAGATACACAGAAGACTGAGACACTGACAGCAGAAATTGAGAGCCTAAAGGTAAGAAAGTTCAGTCATAGGATGCATCATTTTCTATACAAAATGCTTCATTTAAAGTTTAAAGCTTTTATTTCTTACATTATTTTTTTTCAGTGATATATATCATTCCTAGAATGGTACATTAATTACGTAGCCTCTTTTTCTTCATTGGTTAGTTGGTAAAGGAAAAAGAAAAAAACTTCAGATCTGGAATTTGTTATATCTGATTGGGACCATAAAGAATTTCAATGTGAGGATGTTATTCAAATTATATATTTTTGTTCCGGACATGTATCCAGTTATGCAACCTAGCCTATGGCTTATTTTGGATATATTTCTTAGTAAGCATTTATAAGAAATTAATGAAAGAGTTTGTGAAAACATGTGCATGAGTTGATTAATTATGGGAAAAGTTTGATTCACTTTATCTTATTTTCTTTTCTTAAGTGTACTTGTTGAAAAGTTAATCCAAACTAGGCCTAATATGCAACTCACCAAACATGTTTTCAGAACTTGATGAGACCTATTGTGTTAAGAAATCTGAAGAACCATAACAAAGGATTAGGAAGTTGTGTTTGGAAAAATTGAACTGCTCTCTTCGCGCTAGTCTTATTAAATGCCATTCAGCATCTTTTCTATCTTTTCAAATATTTAGTGCTGATTTATTAGAAAGCAGATATATTCATAAGATTATGTCTATACAGTTGGCAATAATGATTATGACAGCCCAGCCTAAAACTCATGTGATAAATATGAGCCCTCTAACAGCCATTAATTTCATGAACCGCCCCCCCTCCCCTCAAATTAAGGCTGTTTTCCAACCAACAACAAATTTTTGGCAATAAGAAACCTGTGCTTCTGTCTTCATAGCCTTGGTAAAATTATCAGCTACTTGTAGTGTAGTAGATGTGTGAGCAAGATGTATAACAAGACTGGCCAAGGCTTCTCTGATACGATGCTGATCCACCTCTGTGTTTTTTGTTATCATGAAACACCACTAGTAGTCTAAATTATTCTTTACTTCATTAACATTCTATAGATCCTTAATATAAAGGGATACAACAAAGCAAGTTTCTCTCTGGTTGATTTAGGGAACAGCAAGATAAATTTTCATTCTCTTCAGATTATCAATATTATCGAATCAAATTCTTCATTATGGAAGAAAAACATAGTTGATGCTAGTTGATAGAGTGATGTTCTTCACCCACAAAATGTCCTTTGACGTGTGCACATTAAACTAAAACTTACGTCAATTATGAATGATTGTGAAGAATGAATGAGGGTGGTTAGGAGCTTCCATACCATGTTTAAATGTACTACATGTAAAGGATGATAATGATTGCACTAAAACTTACTAGTACATTTCATGTTATGGAGCTTCCATACAATGTAAAAATGTCAAGAACAAATCATTTAAAAAATTAAGAGGTTAGGTGGAGGCACTTAGCCACAGGTTATATCTCTACTCAAATAACTTGCATTAGGATTATATATTTGATTGGATGGACAAATAAGAGTGCAAAAATTATGTAACGGAAATGTTTATGTTTTTGAATGTCTTTAGATAATTTTATTAAAAATTGATGATGGAGCATAATTTTTGTCCGAGGCTTATGGTGATATACCAATGTTTTTTATCAGCATATAGTGGTAATCTCATCTTAAGTGATTTGTCTTGGCTATATCTTCACACAGACCTCGCTTGAGTCAGAGAAACTGAAAGCTGATGACTTTGAAAGAAAATACAATGAAGCCCAAGCTTGTATTGATGAGAGAGGTAAAAGACTAGAAGACATGGAGAAGAAGGGTCGTCATCTTCAAGAATCATTGACTAGGTAACATAAATAATGAATAACCTAATGTAATTCTTTTCCAGAAATAATCAATGATGCCTTTCAAAGGCGAACCTGGCTCACTGTTAAGGTGTTAGCTGTGACCAAGAGGTCATTAGCACAAATCTTGGATAGAGTCTCTGTTCATGGGGGTAAGGCTGTGTACATTTACTATACCCAGACCCTACTAGGTAGTGGGAGCCTTGTCCACTGGGTCACCCTTTAATCAGTGATGATCTACCCAGAAAATATTGGATGGCTTGTCTAAACTTGTGTGCCAAATTCTTTGTTTTAGAGACTTCTTTTTTCGTAAAATGTTCCATAATATCATCGGCTAGCTGTTCAAAAACTTATCTTTATCTTTCCTTTATATCTCAGAATAATTTATATCTAATTTAAAATTTTCATCATATCATGCCTACTCTTCATTAACTGAAATCTCATAATTCTATGATTAGGCTAGAAGAGAAGATTACTAATTTAGAATCAGAGAATCAGGTACTACGTCAACAAGCTGTGTCCATGGCACCTAACAAGTTCCTTTCAGGACGTTCAAGATCAATCATCCAGGTAATCCTGCAATAAAAAATATTATATGCCCGGAAACAATAATAAGCTTGACATTGATTTAACGTGGTTTCTTGTCTGTCCTTATAGAGAACTGAAAGTGGTCATATTATACCGGAAGCAAAGACACCTATGGTAAATACATCTATTACAAATTCGTTGTTATTGCTTTTGGGTACGTCTATATGGATTTGACTTTTTCTTGGCCACCTAATAGTCTAATCAGGAAATGCATAGCGCATCAATGCACCGGAGGGAACCCTCCGACGGTTTGGATGATAAACCACAAAAGTCACTAAATGAGAAACAACAGGAGAATCAAGAGTTACTTATCAGATGTATTGCACAACATCTTGGCTTTGCTGGGAACAGACCAATTGCTGCCTGTATCATATACAAATGCCTCTTGCACTGGCGATCTTTTGAAGTTGAGCGTACTAGTGTTTTTGATCGTATCATCCAAACTATTGGCCATGCAATTGAGGTGTGAAAAAGGCAACTTCCACATGCTAGTGCCCTCTTTTTCTTGTTCCTCTCAGCTTAACACTTTCAAGTTGCTGATAGATTCCATTCGAATTTCAGACCCAGGATAATAATGACGTCTTGGCTTATTGGTTATCCAATGCCTCTACACTTCTCTTGTTACTCCAGCGAACACTCAAGGCTAGTGGTGCTGCTGGAATGGCTCCGCAACGCCGCCGTTCTTCATCTGCAACCTTGTTTGGGAGGATGACTCAAGTAAGCATAGCTTCTGACTTAATGAACTGTTTCCCAATGAAAATCTTTTATTCTTCAGGTAAGCATTGTTCCTTTTTTCCAGAGTTTCCGTGGAACTCCAGCTGGAGTAAACCTTTCCCTAGTCAATGGTAGCGCAAGCAGAGGAGTAGATACATTAAGACAAGTTGAAGCCAAGTACCCTGCCCTTCTTTTCAAACAGCAGCTTACAGCATATGTGGAAAAGATATATGGAATGATTCGTGATAATTTGAAGAAAGAAATTTCTCCCTTGCTCGGATTATGCATCCAGGTGTGACAGTTTATTCCTTAATGTGTAGATTCTACAATATAATGCAGACTTTAAAATTATAATTTTTTTTCCAATTTATATATTTCACATTTCCTTGGAATATCATTCATTTAAAACATCACTGTTGGTATGTGACGAGATAGGCACCAAGAACATCGAGAGCAAGCCTTGTCAAGGGATCATCACGTTCTGTTGCAAACACTGAAGCCCAGCGCGCCTTGATTGCTCACTGGCAGGGGATAGTGAAGAGCCTAGGAAACTTTTTAAACACTTTGAAAGCTAATCATGTTAGTATAATCTCTTTTGGAAGCATTCTTTCTGTGCTTTTGCCTCATAGCAATATGTGCCAATAATACTTCTTGCTCTTTACATATATTTTTGGTGCCGTTAAATATAGTTTAATAAAATTACGTATACCTCTATTGAAAATTTAATAAAATTACATGACCTCCCTTATTGTTTCTCAACTTACATATTTTTTCTTTACTTTGATTTAAAATAAAGGGAGATTTATTTTGATAATTCACCTAGACGTTCGAATAAATTTTTGAACAAAAAGGTTGGTCTTCATATTGCATAATATATTCTTCTAACATGATTTTATTTGCCTTTCTTTGGAAGTTGTTATATTTTCATTTATTTAGTGCTGTAATTTCTTGCGGCTTAATTTTGGCAGGTTCCTCCCTTTTTAGTTCGTAAGGTGTTCACGCAAATTTTTTCTTTCATCAATGTACAATTGTTTAATAGGTTGGTTTGTTCTGCACTTCTAATATCCCGTTTTAAACTTCTGTTCGGTATATTGGAATTTTCATTTTAATCATCTCGTTTTTTTTGTTAGTCTTCTTTTACGACGGGAGTGCTGCTCATTTAGTAATGGAGAATATGTCAAAGCTGGTCTGTGTGAATTGGAGCATTGGTGTTATAAGGCAACAGATGAGGTGCATTTACTTTGCAATGTTGCTCTCTGCAGTTCTTTTAACTACATGTACTAACATCTTCGGCCCTCCAAAAAAATTTCAGTATGCAGGTTCTGCCTGGGATGAGCTCAAACATATTAGACAAGCTATTGGATTTCTGGTATCGGTCTATTTTTTGCTCCCTACCGTCTGGCTCTCTTTTTTGCAAATTGTCAGAGGGGATACAAATGATTTTTCCTTTGTTTTAGGTCATTCATCAGAAACCAAAGAAAACATTGGATGAAATAAGTCATGACCTGTGCCCAGTAAGTAGAAAAAATATTTGTCATTGAAAGTTCACTTTATGGTATAGTTACCATTATCAGTTCCTGTGTACAGGTCCTTAGTATACAGCAACTATATCGGATAAGCACCATGTACTGGGATGACAAATATGGAACGCATAGTGTGTCCTCTGATGTAAGTTTTTACAGAAAAGTTTTACTTAAGCTCTTTAAAATCATCCATGCTAGAAAGCAGTACGATAATTTCAAATATAAGATGTACAGAAAAACCATGCTGAGCTTTGCGGTATTAATGTTTTCATCTAGGTCATATCCAATATGAGAGTATTGATGACTGAAGATTCAAATAATGCCGTTAGTAACTCTTTCCTGTTGGATGATGATTCAAGGTCAGTCAGATATCATTAGTTCTTGTATAGTTGTTGAGGTTTTCCTATTTTTAATATTCTTGCAAAATATCACTCACTTTTAATTCTTACTGATTAGTTTAACCATGATGCACTGAAACTAAATAAAGAAAAATATAAAACTTAGTTAAGCTTGTGGCAGTCCTGAAGTTTTCAATTTGTGATCCCTGACTTTAATTATTCTCATATTCAAAGTTGTGATCCCTGACTTGACCAGAATAACACACGCACACGCTTACACGGAAAATAGACAGTTTTTTCATGTATAAGCTACCAAGCTTATAATCACATGCATTCAGCTGAACCCTAACTGCAAGATTACTTTGTTGTGTCCCGAGGCAGAAAGCGTGCTTGGTGTAGCGATTTTAAGGACAATGTTTCCTTTTTCCAGAAATATTGTAGAAAGGGAAATAAATAAATCTAGTTCCAAAATATGCTAATCTGGACAGGAAGTGAGGACCAAGGCGTAGCTTGGATTGAGGTTTTTAATTAAGAAAACTTAATATGATTTAAGGCAAGAATGTCATGTTTTTGTGAATTTACTGGTGCTGACGAACAATTTGGACTAGGGAGCTTCTGAAAAAGTATAGTTGTGTAAGCTGAATTTATGCAAAGTTTAATTTACATTTATTTTATATTTTACTCTTACATGTTTTTGTTGAAAAGTTTATCCAAATTTACATGAATACTGGTTTGAGAGCCTGTATTCTTAATAAATCCTCTTGAAAATATGCATCGTGACATTGTATCATTAACCATGTGAAATCATCTATTTTGTGCAGCATTCCGTTTTCTGTTGACGACATATCGAAATCAATGGAACAGATAGATATTGCAGATATAGAGCCCCCGCCACTAATTCGTGAAAACTCTGGCTTTAGCTTTTTGTTGCCGCGCCCAGATTGAGAGCTTTTGATGTAGATTTTGATCCACCAGTATTGTTACCCACCACCATGGAGTTACCAGGTCACATCAGTTAGATGCTATCATGGTTGTGCTTGAACTGTTGACTTTGGTTGTCAGAACAAGTCATTGTATTAAACATACCAAAATTTACATCGTAGTGATGGATGACAAAACATAGATCATCACGTCGTGCAAGTGGATTTTTGGGCTGAGAGTAAAAGGAATAATACTGTAATAGCCTTTTTCGATAAAGTTTTCATCCTCATTTTTTATGAACCTTTTTAGTTCTGAGCACTTTGTTTTGCTTGGAATAAGATTTTGTATCTAGAAACAAGTATAGGAATTTTACCTAATTATGGTAGTGAATGAAGTCCATGACCATGGTTTAGAATGTGGTAACAAAAGTTCGTTTTTTATATGGACATGTTTCGTCGTACATTTTCATTTTCGATTTGTTATTTTATCTTATCACGACGAATTCTTGAATAATGAATCCACTCTCTCGGTATCTATAATCTATAATAATAACAATCGGGGAAATACATTTGGAAACTTTTGATACGTGTAAGTTGCAGAAATTTGCCAAAAAAGTTGAAAATCAAAATAAATAAAAGCTTGCTAGAAGGAATCTAATGGGACTATCGTGGGCTTCTCTAGTGCATAGAACATGGTGCTCCATTTTCAAAATGCTCCACAATTCTGTCATGGCTGTTTCTTCCTCCGCCCCCATTAAATTACTCAGGCACCCCATCATTATGGATTTTATTTTTCGGAATACACTAAATCAATTCCGGAAACATTTGTCTGGTAGCCACTCACCCACTTTTTTGGAAAATACACCCACTCCTATTTTGGATATTTTCTGTAGGAAGCTGTGACGATGGGGTACAGGAAGAAAACTGATAGGATGCAGCAAACAACAACAACTTCTCTCATTGTCATGCTCTACGCCTTCATCACACATGTCTCTCTCATACTGTTTTAGAAAAAAAGGTACATATTTTCTTAGACATATTTCTCATTTTTCAAACGTTTTTGTCTTCATATATGGTACATACTTTCGATCTTCCTCGTTTATTTTTTAATGTAATTTAGTGTGAGTCATTGATTCTTTAAAAAAAAGATAGATTAATATATTAATAAATGATTCACACTAAATCATGTAAACATGAAAAAAATGAGAGTCAAAAAATTAAATCAGTATCATTGTTAATTTAAGAATTTTAAGGTTCGTCCAAATGGTGATACAATGCACTGTAAAATGCTTTTCGTGCTCTATGAACACACACATACGCACTCTTTGAAGTCATGGTTTGCCAAATTGATACATTGCACTTGGTATTGGGGTTGTAGTTTGAGTCTAGTGGTGACCAAAAACGACAAAATTTACACCTCTGGAAATAAAATCCGTTAAGATCTAAACTTCGCTTTCTTTGGGATTTCAAATTAAGTTTTTTTTTTTTCTTTTTTACTTACAAAACACATCTTCATGTTGTTATTTTTGCCTTCAAAAAATTCAAATTTGATTATGTAGATTTGATAAGATATTTTTCTTTTATCGGATTAAAGTTTTCGTTTTTCACGATTAACGATTAGGATTTGATTTTTTTTGTATTTGTTTATGTTGTTTATATCACGATTTTCTTTGTCAAAGAACAAACTTTATTACGATTAGAAATATTTGTTTATACAGCTTAAACTCTCTTCGTTTTGTGCAAAAACTAAATCTATTTATTATCCTTTATAATCTTTATGTTGTTCATATAACGATTTTCTTTGTCAAAAGAGCAAACTTTTATCTTATTACTGTTATGCAACATTTGTTTATGTGTCTTAACTGTCTTCTTTTTGTGCAAAAAATAAAATTTTAATAGTTATTCTTTATGATATTGTTTTTACGGCTTAAAATTAATCTATTTTGGGAAAAGTATTAAACTTCATACACTTTAAACATATGAACACAAATTATTTTCCTTTTAGGACGTTAAAGTTTGCATTTTTCATGTATTTTGGGAAAAATATTGAACTTTAAACATATTAACATAGAGTATTTTCTTACGATTTAAAGTTTGCTTTTTAACAATTAGGCTTTTAAATCTTTATCTCATTATGCAATGTTGCAGCATTTATATGTTTTCACAGATATTTGCACTCATTTTGTTCTTTTATCCAAATTTGCCTACCTTAGTAGTCTAACTGCAATATGTCTATATCTCAAATGTAACTAGAATCACTAAGGGTTGTATAATGTTGGTTCATGACAAATTTAACTCAACAAAAATTCATATTTCCAATGGAGTTAGTTCCAGAAGACCAAGAGTTAATATATTTACTCATTTGAATTATTTTGATGGAAAATATATGTGTTCTCTTTAATTTAAAGATTTCAAATTAATATTTTGTTTTTTTATTTGTTTAACCAATATTAGTTTTTACAATAGTTTCTGAATTGAATGAATTCTGTTCGGTAACTATGTGATGAAGTTCATAGAGAAGTGTTCCACAAGTTGTCCCCGATTGCAGAAGGGGATCATTTTGAGGTTTGGACATCTTGGGCACTTGTATCTGTCAGACACGTTCTCATTAAAATTAAAATTCAGAAAGACCAGTTGCAAAACAACTCTGTCTAAATTAACTAGATATTTATAGAAACTAACAAAACACTTGTGACAGAAAGATTTTTTAATTTTGACGGACGAATCAGGAAGATAATAACTTAATATCTTCCTTTGGACGAATCATTCTTAAATGACAGAAAGACTAGAAGCAGGAAGATAAATAAAATAGCATATACTAAGTAGGATAACAAAGAATTAATCACAAGGAAGAGAACAAAGTAATTAACGTATGTGAAATATACCTTACTGTAAGATGCTGCTTCTGATTTGCCCTGGCAATATATATGTCCCAGACCACCACTCAAAGAGAAAACCAGAAGGTGCTTCTATAACTGAGGAATGTGGCCAAAAGTAAAGGTTAAATTCAACTTAGAACATTTGCATATACCTTATTTCAGTCCCCTAAGAATGTTCATATTATCTTACCAACAGAACCCGTTGAAACATTTGCTTCGGCCTTGAATAATCTTGCAGTAGTATGCAATTGTCTCTTCGTAAGATAATGGTAGATATATAAATCTAACCTGTTTTCCAGCCCCCAAAAATGACAAACACAGCTAATTAGAAATGTGGAGCAAAATATAATAAAATAATAAGTGATGGCCAGAGACCCACACAGCAACCAAATCTTGTTATTGCAAATAAAATATCCAGGTATGCCATATCATGCAAAGAACAGTTGATAACTACAAGACAGATTGTCATCATAAATTAAATATTTAGGACTAAAAGAAACAGGTTAAAGACCCAAAGGACGTATAAGATTGCATATGAACAGAAAACAAAAAAAAAAAAAAAACAATGTTTGTGGTGAAATGCAGAAGAAAATCAAAGGCGCAACTCGAGAAAGTAATAAAACGCAGATAATGCAAAAGTCTTGCAACCCAAGAAGTTGTGAACAGTGACAGAAGGGAGTGTAATCAAATCCAAGAACTCAAACCAACATGATCACATGAAAACCTAAACCCTAAAACATGAACAAAAGAGGAAAAAGCTGACACAGAAGTCACCAATAGAGAAACAGAATGCATCAAAGAGGAAGAAGAAAGAACAATGAAATGGGTCAAGAAAGAAAAAAAAAAAGGTTCCAAGTTCAAAGAGTGAGAGGTTTTGATACATTTTATCAGCCTCCCAGTTGAAATGAGACATGGTTTGATCTTCAAAGAGTGGAAAGTTTTGATCTTGGCGATGCCCAGCGTAGAAGGTGTGCAGTGTATGGCTATGGTAACTGCCCCAGAAAATATGTTTTCTGCTACACAGTATGCCAGAGAGTGACAAAAAGTTCATAGATTTTTTCAGAAACAACTAATGTTAAAATAACCAATTAATTAAGTTTTTGTTCTCTTTGAAGATCCTGATTTTATCTCTTAATTTAAAAACTCTTTTAATTTTTCGTATTGAAAAATAATAACTTAATATCTCATTTTATTTTAAAAAAATGAAAAATAGTATTAAAGTATTACTTTGATCTTTCACATTAATTTTTAAGAAAAAAAAATGTATTTCTTTTAATTTAAGAGGTTAAAATTGTCTTTTTGAATAAAGATTAAATCTGAATTTTCTTCAAATTTAAAGCCTGGGAATATAATTAATAATTAAAAATACAATTCAGTCGTAAAAAGAATATAATAAATAACTATTTTTTTAATTTTAAAAAATTAAATAAAAGTATACAAAATTTGTTCTCTTTAAATAAACTAACGCAACTGTTTATTGTAAAATTCATTGTGAATTGTGATATGTGGTAAAATGATTAATAAGTTAATATATTAAAACTAAACTCTTGTTACTACAACTTTTTTACGACTATAAAATGTTGTGTTGAACTATTCTTGTGAAAACACTTCATTGGCAACCCTAATAAAGATTCGTTTTAATATTTTGAAAAGAAAAATAGCACAACTCGAATTTCAAATCGTATGAAAAGTTCTGATCCATCCACTAATATTAATTATATTTCCGCGTAGAAATATATTCATCTGCGATATTATTTATATTACGTAAACATCTTATTACGTAAACATCTTGTATATGAATTTCTTTTAATACGTATGATATTATATTAATAACAGAAATAATTTTATAAAATTTTGTAAAAGTAAACGTTAATTTTTTAAAATTTAATAAATAATTATAAATTTAATAAATAATAATATTATAAAAAATAAAATTGGAATTATGAAATTTTAATACGGAAGAAAGAATTGATTTGGGATTATAATAAGAGTAACGTGTTCTCGTAATAGATTAAAACGTGTAGTCCATTAATAATCAGTAAATAATTGACATTCTGTTCAGAAAGCACGTTTTCTTACAAAGATCACATGTTATTCTTAAATCATAACATATGATTCCAGCTTCTTCTTAACATTAGACACTTAGTTTATTTATTTACTGAAAAAAAAAAACATATTATATTTTGTTAGTCTCCTAAATTTTAACGTGCTTTTTGGAATCTCTTTTAAAGTCAAATGAAGAGCCTAGAAAGACAAATAAACCTGAGACACAAACTAACACATTGCAAATTATCATCACTTATAATCTAATAAGGCTACAGTACAGACCATTAAAACCAGCACCATAAAAAAGAAGAAAAAGAAAACCCCTCTTGCCAAGTTTTCTTCACACCACTCAAATTAACATAGATTCTCATTTTCAAGTAATAATTTGCTGCATTGTTCTGTAATTATTATCCAAGAGAAACAATAATTACATACACAAATACATCTTAAATTTAACATAATGTTTACTTTTAGAATTAAATAAGAATTACTCAAAGTTTAGTAGATGCTAAAAAAGCCATGTCATTTTAAATTTAAGGAGTATTACAATTTTGAAGAATTTTAAGAGAAACTTTTATATTTTTTTTTTAAATAAAATTTGCTGAGAAAGTCAGAAAACAGGACCAGTAAACATTTCAAAATCACAATTCAAAAATTGTTGGAAGTTCTACATTAATTAGAGATAAAATAATTTCATAATATATAAGTGGAATACAAACTTTACCTTACAAACCAGTTTTGTGACGTTGAGTTAGACATTAACAGAATTTTAATATAAGTAGGGTGCAAATCTCACTTTACAAACTGATTTTGTGGGATTAAGTTAGGTTTAAGTCTATCTCTTAACAAAAATAGAACAACAACACATGAACGCGTCATAACACAATTTATATAAAATTTTAACCATAATCATTATTGTATAAATAGTCAATAACTTACATGATTAAATTTCTACTTTTTCTGATAAAATCCTACACCATAAAAAATATATTTCTATGCTTATAAGTTTTATTTGATTTTCATCGTAGTTAAATTTAATGATTTCTAAACATATATTAAGTACATCTATTAAATATTAAAATTTAACTTAAGATCAAAGTTACATCTACTATTAAAACATAACATCAAAGTATATCCATATATAGATTAATTCAATATGTTATGGTAGATATTTATATTTAGTACAAAGATCAAAGTTGTATTTCATGACTCTCCATTACTTTTTTTTTTTCTCTCTAATATCCTATTGACATTACTGAAGTTTTAATATCTTTAATGGTTCTCATACATAACTCTACATCTCAATAAGGTAGTTTTTTGTTTTAGAAACTTATTTCCAAACTTGATTAGAAATGAATTTTCCATATTTCTAAAACACAAGTAACAATTAAAAAAAATCATCAATAAGTAGATTACAAGCTTTGCAATTAAAATAATTTTTAATTATAAAAGATAACAACATGCATAGTATCGAATATATAAATTACTTAAGCAATATACATCAAGAAAAAAAGGTTGGTTATGACCTCTTTTATCACTCAAATGTTTGTGTGTTACTTAAATAAAAAACAATTTACTGCAGTGAACATACTCTTAGTGTTAAAAGAATTTGTAAAAATCATGATTAATTTTAAAAAATTTAATAAATAATTATATTTTAAAGGGTAAAATTGGAATTTTGAAATGTAATCACAGAAGAGGAGACCTTTTTATACATTATTATTGTTTATATTAACAATTAGACTTACCTTGATGGATCAACAATAAGAAAAGAACAGAAAAGAAATTTAGAGTTCAGATTATTGAAATTTTGAAATGAGAAATTTGGGGTGTCTGTTGTTTAGATAAATCTAAATACAAATGTGATCCAATTTTAAAATTTGGATTTCTCATCTTTCAGAATCTATAGAAATAAAATAAAAATCTGATTAAAAAATAAATAAGATAGGGATAAAAATAGAAAATAGATTTTATAAAATGGTTTTTCGGGGACCGATTCAGATGAAAGTTTGAAATTTTTTAATTTTGCTATTTCATTAGTTTAGGATTGATTCAAGCTTGTTAAGTTGTGTTTTATTCAATAAAGTAAAGAAGCACTCATATAATTATTATTTTTTATTTCATGACAGAATTATACTTTGAGAAAGATTATTAATATATAGTCTATGATTGCATTGCATTCATAATACATGACAAGAAAAATTTGTAGAAATAAATTTAAATACTATGATAACAATTGAATTATTGTATCATATTATTTTAAATACAATGTTTTAAGTCAATATAAATCTCTATAAATTAAATTATAGTTTTATACATTACAAAAAATAAATTTTATATGAGAATTCAATAAAATAATTAAGAATTATAAAATTAAAAGTAGTTAAAAAAATGAAGAACAAAAAAAAATTGAAATAAAAAATATGATATATAATAAATACGTTTTCATAAATCACTTATATTAGACAAACTTATTATTTATATATACTAGCTTAAACACAGGCTATCGCGCCTGTGTATACGCATTTTTTACATATGCATGATATTATATTAGTAGGTGATAATAATGTAATGTCATTAAGTTAAAATATAAAATAAAATAGAATATATCAGAAAAGATGAGAGAATAAGTAGGGAAAAAGAGAAGAAGTAAAGATAGACGATATAAAATTATATTTATTAAAAATAAAATGGAATATATCATAACAAATGAGAGAATAACGGTTGATAAATAGGAAAAAAGAAAAGAAGTAAAGATAGACGATTTTATAAAAAACTTGTAAAAATAACAGTTATTTTTAAAAAAATTAATAAATAATTACATTTTAAGAGTAAAATTGGAATTTTAAAATGTGGATACAAAAGACGGAATCCTCTTTTTATATATATATATATATATATATATATATATATATATATATATATATATATATATATATATATATATTAAAAACAATTCATAATTGTGCAATATATTGTAAAACAACTTATAAAAAATGAATTATTTTATCATAGTAAAGTCAAATATAAATCTTCATAAATTAAAATGACAGTTTTATACATTATAAAAAATATATTTTACATATTTTATTTTGTACGAAAATTAAATATAATAATTACGAACTATAAAATTAAAATAGTTAAAAAAATAATAACAATAAAAAAATTATTGAAATAAAAGAAAGTTCAATTATATATAATAAATAATTTTTATACATATCAATTAAATTAGGTATAAATTTTTCATATATTTATATATAAACAAATCTATATATATATAAAGAGAGTTCATTGTGCATTATATTATATAAAAATTTTAAAATATTGAATTATTGTATCATAGTATTCTAAATATACTCATTTAAATGAAATATAAATTTTCATGACAGTTTTATGCATTATAAAAAAACAATTTGTATATATTTTATTTGATGTGAAAATTAAATAACATAGCTAAGAACTATAGAATTTAAATAGTATTCAAATATCTGAAACGTCCAATTTAGTAGAATAATTCAATAAATAAAATGTCGTAGGTTTATAGCATAAAATAGAGCACCAACTTAAAACATATATGAATTAACCTTCTAAAGTTATCCATAATATACTAAGAGAAAATGTATTAAGGCACAAAACATTTCGCGATAAGCTTAACTTGAGAGTGCTCATAGAATGCTCACAGAGTAAAGAGTTGCAAAAAAAATAAAACTGTATGACAAAAGTTGCTCAAAAGAGTATCAATTACCATGCCCAAAACAAGACAACAGGATCTATCATTTGAACGATCCCCAGGAATCTCCACGTTTGCTCACACCAAGGATCTGGTGATCATCGCAAAAAGAAACCTCTCACAAGAAAACAAACACAAGTAAGCTAGAGATAAAATTTTATTTTTAACATAGCATTGAGCAAGTAATATTACACAGACTTCAAACAGGCAGAATAGTATAGGTATTCAACATGTGAGGACAAACAAACAGTATGACTCTAAGACTCAATTTATGTGGATACGTATAAGAAGATCAGATTCACTGGATGCTTGCACTTGTGGTGGCTTCTACTGCTCTGCAGAATCATTGTCAATGGGTTTCACCCTACCACATATTAGGCCATTATCCTGCCAAAGTACTAGAACCTCCTGCTACTCTCACCACTTGAATCAGTCTGCTCTACGTGATACTAACTGATACTAACTGCTAACTGATACTAACTGATACTAACTGATACTAACTGATGATACTGATGATACTGATGATACTGACTGATACTGACTGATACTGACTGATACTGACTGATACTGATTCTTTAGAGTTTCGGGATACAATCCTTACTTAAATCTTTATCTTAATTATACACACTACACACTACCATGAAATCTCACAAAGGATTCATGGAATTACATCTAACCAATGTCATATCCATGTTCTCACAAGTTATCTCATATCATCCAAATGACATGTAAATCCTTAACCAACGAGCCAAATCGTGTTCCATGTTTTACTCATGCCAACATACCAAATTCAATTCATGAAATCAAGTCACACATGCATAAAACTTGGACGAACTTCTACTACTCTCGTTTAAACCTAATATATGTATATATATATATATATATATATGAATTTGTTATAAACATTTTTTAATATATGTTAATGGGATATTGACTTTCATAAATGAAAAATGTTGATATCCATAATAAAAAAAGTAAAAAAGAAATAAATATTGAATGTTGACATTTATAAAATAAAATCAAATATAATGTATTTTTCACATCGTAACATACAAAAATTTAAAAGAAAAATAACATAACAGATATAATAACAGTAAAAGGAAATATAATGTATTTAGATGTCGACATTTGTTAAAATATAAACTTGCATAAATCAAGTAGAGAGAAAATATAATTACTTGAGAGGATAAAGTGAAAATTTAAAAAATGTTTGGGATGCCAAACAAGGTGCAGGAGAGAAGTCGCTCTGTTCATTCTTTCAATGATTTTCACATGCACGCACCCCTGTAGTGGGTGAAAAATCACTAAAATAACTTTTAAGTAAAAGTTAAAAACCAAACCTTATTCATCCACACACCTCCATGTCTCTGCATTCTTCGCCTTCCGCTCTTACCAAGGATTGTCGATGGAGTTCATCATAGCACGTGCTATACAATTGTCAATCGTTGCTTCCAGATTGTTTGAATGAAATGGTATAACCACACAGTGCTAATATAAAGCTGCTATAATATAATACATATTTTGAATAACAAATTATAATTTTAAATATAATTTTATATTTCAAATCGTATAATCACTAAAAAATACAGCAATATTATATTTCAGATTGTTTATCCAAAATGTTCTGAATATTTAATTTTGTTTTTGAATATTATTCTTTTTAAAATGCTTAATTAAAATTTAAGTATATTTTAATTGAGTTTCCATTAAAATTTTTATTAATTAATTAACCAATTTTTTAACTTTTAATTAATTTTTTATAGTTTAACTTTTTTATTAACTAATTGAGGTGGTTATTATTTTACTCCATTTTCTTGTTTATTTGTTTTCACATATTTTTTTTCAATATTAAACAATTTATTTCGGTGGTTAACGTAACAATACTTTTATTATTCGATTATAAGACAAACAAAAATAAAGAGAGAAACAAAGTGAAAACCTAAATATAATATTGGAAGACCGCAAAATAAATGTTGAATTATAAATTATAAAATAAAACTAATAACATAAAGAATAATATAAAACAGAAAGAAGGATAGACAATGAGAGAATGAAGGGAACATTTCTTTTATGTGTCTTAGTACCGATAGAAAGAATCATGGGTAATTATATATATAATATAGTAATTCTATAAAGAATACAAATTAAATAGTAAATAGTTAATATAAATATTTATATAAAAAAAAATGAATGATATGAATATCAATCATAAATAATTATATCAGATTAATGGACGATCATTAATTCATAACAGTACAATAAAATAAAGATGGAATGAAATTGAAAATGAGAGTGGAAACAAAAACTTGTTGGATACGGGTAAAAGAAAAGAAGAAGAATAAAAACCACTTGAATACAGTTTTAGGAGACTACGTGCTTCTCGTATAACAATTTAACCAAGTACACATGTTTCCCAAACTCATTTCATTGTTCATAAATAATTTAACAGCTATAATTTTGATGTAGTATTTTCTCTTACTAAGATCATCTAACTTAAAAATCAATATTCACATTACAAACACATAGTATAAATAAATTAGTACAATGAAACAAATTTTGTGTTTTATAAGGAACTACCATATATATAATTACTAACTGTTAGGACTCTCTGGAGTTTCCGAGTACTTTAATTAATTAATATTTTATTTCTAAATCCCTTGATCAACCAATTTTAAAACTTGAAAGACAAGATCTAACAAGCTTAAATGTTCCAAATTTTTCTACACCAGCAATCGGTACAACAAACTTCACTCTTGTTTCACATTCTCTCAACATATTATTTAAGTTTTCGTTTTATTTTTGTTCTTATTTACCCTCATCCAACACATTTTCGTTTCCACTTCGTTTTCAATCTCATCTCACACTTGTTATGCCGTTCAACCTTATACTTGTCCCGTAGTCTCCCAATCCCGTATTTAAGTTTTCATTTTCATTTTGTTTTCCTATTCTCTTTTTACCCTCATTTAACAATAAAATTTACTTATTATGTTAACCACAACACTAAGCACTTTGATATTAACACAAACTAGCATGTGAAGACAATTAAGCGTGCAGTGCGAGATGTCCATCACTGAATTAACGAAAAACATTAAATCATAAAGATTCTATTAAAAATTATAAACATTTTCCCAACTCAATACAAACAAATATTAATATGAACTCAATTAAAATACCCAAAATTATAATTAAAACAATTATTTTTTTTAAACTTAATAAAAAAATTATTAATACATCGGATACTACTTATTTTTTATATTGTGTAATCTCTAATTATATGGAAATAATTCCATAATTATGATATGGAAGAAATACTCCATCATTATCATTGGGAATCTCGATAAGTTTATGGATTTAAAGTTTTAGATTCGGAGTTTCAAAAATGAGATGCACCCTTACCCGAAGAGTTTTTTGGTCATTTCGTAGTTTATGGGGTGTATCCATAAATTTGGAGGCGCAGAATGAAAAAAGGCTAGCCCATGTAGAGCGGAAGCGAAGAGACCCAGGACCAGGAGTAGCACTCGTCTCTTTCTCCGTCTCACTCACTGTGTAGATTGTAAAACAAACACACAAGACAAGAGAGAGAAAGAGAGAGGGAGAGATAGATAGAGAGAGAGAGAGAAAGAGAGGCATCGGCGCGTGTGTGTAATTGATATTTGATGCGCATGCGGTGGTTCCTCCGAAGCCCAATCCAAAGCCCGCTGAATCTGAACCTGAGCCCGAGGCGTTCATTCTCGTTGAGAGCTTTGGTTCCTCACTGGCCGAGTCCCGCTTCTCGTCGCTCCCTTCCGAGATCGTCAATTCCAATGGCAGCCATCCACAACAACAGCAACAGCGAAGCTGGACTTGCCAGACGCTTCTGGATCAAGTTCACGCGCCAATCCATCTTCGCCATGTACACTCCCTTCGCCATCGCCTTGGCGTCTGGGAATTTGAACATCGATTCCTTCCACCATTACATCGCCCAAGACGTCCATTTCCTACGCGCCTTTGCTCAAGCGTGAGTTCACTCTCTTCAATTTATACTATTCATACACTCATACATGCTTATCCACAAACAATGGCTTCCCTAGGTCTTATTCTCTCTAGTTTGGTTGCGGAGAAGCTCGACAATTATATTGAAATTGGTATCTATCTGTCTGTCTCAGATGGTAGAGTGTGAAAATGTGAAAATGTTCTCGTCACTCAGCGTTATTTATTTCGTCTCACTCAATTTATGGATTTCCAAGTTAGTGCCGCTCAATTCATATTTGTCTTTTTTCCTTTTGTCGGTTTTCTTTGCAACCAAAACTGGAAGGTTAGATTTTTTGGTGATATTGCATATGCATTCATTGATGTGAGTTTCGGTCTTTAAATCTAGGAAAGAAACCGTGCGAGACCCACTCTACTCTCCCCTGGTCTTTTTTTTTCTCTTTTTTTTTTTGTTATAGAAAAAGGTGTTAGAAGGTTGTGCAAAATAATTTGGTTGTTTAAAGTTTCTCCCGTGTTTAATTGTTACTTAGGTATGAGTTGGCTGAAGAGTGTGCCGATGATGACGATGCAAAACTTGGAATCTGTGAGTTGAGGAAGGCAGTTCTAGAGGAGTTGAAGATGCACCACTCGTTGGTACAGGTAAGACAATTTCCACACTAACATGGTGCTGGACTGAATTATGGTGTTCAGATCTTACTCAGTATGCTTATGTAACTTATATTTGTAAATCGTTACTCTAATTGTAAATAATTCCAGGTTTAGAACGTCATTTGCCATGATTTTCAACTTGTAAATAGGACAACCCCACGAAAAATATTGTAGGATTTGTGTGTTGATAGATAAGGAAATAAAACTCTTCTATATGATGATTGGATCCGTTTTCATTATTTAAAAAACTCAATAAATTTGCATTGTTTTTTTATGTTTGAGTTTGACCACACGGGACATCCATTCCAGTGGGACTAGGCAATGAGTGCTTGTAAATTATTTCTGGGAAGGAAAGAAATGTACAATTTTTAACTTCTAGTCGGGGTCTTGACTCTTGTATATGAGATTAAGCAAATCTTTAAACTTCAAATATACAAATCGTATGCAACATATTGTGCTAACTTATGAATTTTCAAAAAACCAATTTATACTTTACATGCTCTGATTTCTTTCCTTATGCCATTCATTTAGCGCATACTTTGTTTATTTTTTTGCTGATGGTGTCTAGGAATGGGGGTTGGACCTTACCAAAGAGCACAGTATTAATTCTGCAACTGTTAAGTACACAGATTTCCTGCTGGCCACAGCCTCTGGGAAAATTGAAGGACTAAAGGGTCCTGGTAAACTTGCTACACCGTTTGAGAAAACAAAAATTTCTGCTTATACTTTAGGTGCCATGACTCCTTGCATGAGGCTTTATGCCGTTTTGGGAAAGAAGTTCCAGGAACTTTTGGATTCGAATGACGGTACTCACCCGTATAACAAGTGGATCGACAACTATTCATCTGATGGTTTCCAGGTTTGTCATATTGACAGTAGAGCCATACCATATTGCCCTTGTGGGTGCTTGGATACTATTTTGAATCTTGGTCAAATATACATTTTAGTCATGGCATTCTTGCACCCCAACTACTCAGTTATTCTTATATTTGAATTTAGGCTACTGCTCTGCAAACTGAAGATTTGCTCGACAAACTAAGTGTCTCTTTGACTGGTGAAGAACTTGATGTCATTGAAAAGCTTTATTCCCAAGCAATGAAACTTGAAATAGAGTTCTTCTCCGCTCAGCCACTCTTTCAGCCGACTATAGCACCCTTGACTAAGGAACATAAGCCTGAGGAAGATCATCTCATAATATTTTCTGATTTTGACTTAACATGCACCGTTGTTGATTCGTCTGCCATCTTGGCTGAAATTGCTATAGTGACAGCACCAAAATCTGATCAGAATCAACCTGAAGATCAAATTGTTCGGATGTCATCTTCTGATCTCAGGAATACGTGGGGCTTTTTGTCTAAACAGTATACAGAGGAGTATGAGCAATGTATAGAAAACATTATGCCTTCCGATAAATGTATGGTGTTTTTCAACTATTCTTTCTCCAGTTGTCTTTAATGGTTTAGGCAGCCATTGTTTTTCTCATACTTTGTTAATTGGCTTTAACCTTGTGTTTTTGCAGTGGACTATTTTGATTATAAAGAATTGTCAGTTGCCCTTGAGCAACTTTCAAAATTTGAGAACACGGCAAATAATAGGGTTATCGAGTCTGGGGTACTCAAAGGTATAAGTCTAGAAGATATAAAGCGGGCTGGAGAGCGTCTGATCCTCCAAGATGGTTGCACTAACTTCTTTCACAGCATTGTTAAGAATGAAAATTTGAATGCCAACGTGCATGTTCTTTCATACTGCTGGTGTGTTGACCTCATCAGGTCTGCTTTCTCTTCAGGTACATGTCCCTTGCCATGAGCTGTAATCTCTGTTTCTTGCTAATAGTGAATCATATTATCATCTTAATTTTCATTCTAGAGTCATCCTTATCAAGCCATGTTGCATAGAGTAAGTTGTTTGGGTTGTTGATGAACAATTATGTCTTTTCAGTGCTGAGGTATTCTTGTGATGCTTTTAAAGTTGTACGGAATAAGGCAGATAATGGTATTGTGAGGTTTATGGAACTTTGATGTGTTTGGAGTGAACTAATTTTCCGTGTTTTTAAATCTTTACTTTTACTAGGGAATACTATTTTTTAGTGCTTCTCATTCCTGCTCTACCCATGGTTATGCTAAGGGACTTTTTGTTACTGTTATGCAATAAAAGTGGAAAGCTCTGCTGGAATTTTGATCCACTTTAGCTAGCTTCTATTTTGCTACTAGATATATAATTCTTTTTCAACTTTTAGTGATTTTAACTACAGTAGACAGCCAGTAAAAAAAAAACACTACAGATACAGATTCAACTTTTATCGTGCAACCAGATAAGATATTATCTGTTAAAGTTGTACATTTCTTCGTTACACGGAAAGCATGGACTTTTTATTGTTATAGTTAGTGAGAATGAATTGGTCGATATGGATTCCGCATTCTTGTTTGTCTTGATCTCTTTTTGTTATTTGCTTGGAGCATGTGTGTAATTTTCTATTAACATACGTGTTTTCTGTTGTCTGACACTGATTTCCGTTTTCAAACCTTCATTGCTTCACTGTAATTTAAATAATAGTGGATGTCTTTGTTGTTTACCCAAGTACTTTATACTTTATGTTTACAGTTTTTTTTGAACTTGCCACTTGATTGAAATTTTCCTATTGCTTATGTTTTTGTTTCCTATTGTCTTATAATTCTATTTCTCTAATTGTTGAGCAGCCGATTTAAATGAGTTGGATATTCATGCTAATGAGTTCACTTATGAGGAATCTGTTTCCACGGGTGAAATTGTTAAGAAGATGGAGTCTCCCATTGACAAGGTTGAAGCTTTTCGTAACATATTGAAAAATTGCAACGATGACAAGAAGAAATTGACTGTTTACATCGGAGATTCAGTGGGTGATTTACTTTGCCTACTTGAAGCAGATGTAGGAATTGTCATTGATTCAAGTTCAAGCCTTAGGAGAGTAGGGACGCAGTTTGGTATTTCATTTGTCCCATTGTATTCTGGCTTGGTTAAGAAACAGAAAGAATACGTTGAAGGAACTACTTCTAATTGGAAGGGTTTATCTGGCGTTCTTTACACAGTCTCTAGTTGGGCTGAAGTGCATGCTTTTATTTTGGGTTGCTAGTCTTATTTTGTGTCTCTCGCACCCAAATTCATGCTAGGCTAAAAGAAAGAAACATATATATAGTGCAATACAAATACACAAGCAGGTGGCTAATTTTATTAGCGGCCACAGATTTTCTGCTGTCTCTTATTTCTCTTACAGGATGTTGCAATTCAGAGATATGGTGTCACTCTGATTAGTGGATATGCTGTAACCAGGGTATCTGCGATTACCTGGAATTTTCTCGAATGTTTCTTTGATATTTCTGTTTGCTCATTGTTATTGATATCTTCTTTCCCCTTAAATCTTGTCAGGTATGAGAAATTTCAGACAGCAATAATACAAATGCTTGTTAGATCCGGACATCAATTCAGGCTTGGAAGTGTTTGTACTGGTATTTAGTAGGCTATTGCTGTTCCATAATTTTAAGAATTCAGCAGAGATCCTGTGTATTTTCAGTTGACTCCTTGATCATTTATGAATGCAGATGCAGAAATGATGTTCATGTTTATATTGGGACACTTATTTTATTTTATTCCTTTTCGAATAATTTTGGTTAGTTTTATGATAGATTTATGGATTTTTTCTTATATATGTGGGAGAGGTTAAGAATGGAATGGCCGAGGGGCCTTTTATGTATGTTCTTAAAATATAGAAAATGTATTCTACTTCTAATATTTATTTATCAAACTTGTGAGAATTAATTCGCGTATGAATTGGAGAAGTTTGGCTAAATAGAGAAAGGAAATTTTGAATAGTATGTTTTAATAATTGATGAGGATACATTAGAACTCGTGTTTCCCTTTTCCTTTCCCTTTTTCCTTTATACTTTCATAGCTGATTTGCACAAGCCTTCTAAATTTTAAGCAGGTAAGTTTAAAGGACATAATCGAGTTACTGTTACTTCATACTACAGCGAAAGATTTCAGCATAGAGAAAAAGTTGTATATGCTCGGAAACGCAATAAAATTGGACTAGAGATAGTTTTTGGTTTTTTAGGGTGTGCTAAGCTCAAGCCATCGTGCAAGACTTGAGTGACACAATTGGAATAGAGATCATTTTTGTTTTTTTAGGGTGTGCTAGGCTCAAGCTATCGTGCAAGACTTGAGTGACACATGAAATCCCCGTAGTAAGAAGCTAGTACTATATTGGAGATGGTTACAGTCACTTTTAGTATTATCATTGCTACTATTTTGTTATCTATATATATTTCATCATCATCATATCAATTAGAAACAATGATATTATTTGGTGTATACTAAACATTAGATAACATTCATAATATTAATTTTATTACATATTATGATATAGTTTAGTCCAGTTATATTTTAATCATGATCTTATATCTCATTTTATTATATTATAATTCATTCTAATTATGTTCACATTTCATACCATAAAAAATGTTAAGTAAAGAAAACAAACATATTTATTATACCTCATTTTTATTATATTGATATATCTTCTAATGATATTCATATACATCGGTTCTCTATTTTCATTGTTTTTATTCAATTTGGTCTTCATTTTCGTTTTGTGTTCAATTAGGTCCTCATTTTCATCAAATTTTGGTCAATTTGGTTATTTTTAATAATGGTGTTTAAATAGTTAACGTTTTTGAATCGTACATGTCACGTGTCAGTTTCTGGTTTTTTAATTTTTTAATTTTAAAAAAATTGTCCATGTGTCAAGTCATAATTGTGCCACATGTCAATGTCAATGCCACGTGTCAGTTGTGGTTGTGTTATTTTTTTTGTTCAATTTAGTCCCTATTCGTTATTTTTATTCAATTTAGTCTCAATTTTGGTTAAAATAAATCAACTTTGTCCCTTTACACCAAAATTAATATCTTTTATAAAAATTATACTAATATTTTTCTAAAATTGACATTTTTATTAATTATTTTTGAAATTCAATTATAAATTGAATAAAATTCTTATATTTAATAAAAAAAAGTAAACTAATATTTAAAAAATAATTAATAAAAATTTCAATTTAAAAAAAATATTAGTATAATTTTTATAAAAGATATTAAATTTGGTGTCAATTTTAAAGGAAAAATATTGATTCATTCTAACAAAAATTGGGACTATATTGAAAAAAATAATGAATTTAAAACCTAAATTGAACACAAAAAATAACACAACCACAACCTAACATGTGGCACTGACATTAACACATGACACAATTATGACTTGACACGTGGCTAATTTTTATAAAATTAAAAAGTTTAAAAAGAATTAAAAATTTAAAAATTTAAAAAGCAGGAACTGACACATGACATGTATTGTTCAAAAACGTTAATTATTTAAACACCGTTAGTACAAAAGACTAAATTAAAAAAATTTGACGAAAATGAGGACTTAATTGAACACAACGAAAATGATGACCAAATCGAATAAAAATAGCTAAAATTGGAACCAAATATATATTTAAGGCAAAAAAATAGGCCAACTAGACAAACAAATAAGTGGGACATAATGAACAAATAAGTGGGGGTTTGCGTATTACTTTTCGTACAATGTTTTAAAGTTTACTAATCAATATTTTCTTTATCATCCAATGGGATACTCCTTATGTACCCCGAATTTGATTATAACTTACAAAAATTAACACTTATTTGCTTGCACTAGGTGGCTGACTTGAAGGAAAAAATAGGTCAAACCAGTTAGACAAATAAGTGGGCCACAAAGAAGGATCTGCGTATTACTTTTCCTACCATTTTTTTTCAGATTTACCGATCAATCTTTTTTTATCATCCAAAGGATGCACTTCTTATGTACCACAAATTTGATTATAATTTACAAAAATCAACCCTTATTAGTTGCACTAGGTGGCTGACTTGAAGAAAAAAATAAACCAAACTAGATAGACAAATAAGTGGGGAGCTGCGTATTACTTTTCATAAATTTTTTTAAAATTAATCAATATTTTTTTTATTATCCAAAGGGATGCACCTCTTATGTACCACAAATTTGATTATAAGTTACACAAATCAATCCTTATTGCTTTCAATAGGTAGATGACTTGTAAAAAAAAATAGTCCAAACCACATAGACAAATAAGTGGGACATAATATACAAATAACTGGAGAGTTACGTATTACTTTTCGTACAATTTTTTAAAATTTATTAATCAATCTTTACCTCTTATGTACCTCGAATTTGATTATAAGTTATAAAAATAAACCCTTATTGCTTGCATTACTACGTATCTGACTACTTTTCGTACAAATTTTTAAAATTTATTTATCAATATTTTTTTTATCATCCAATCAAATGTACCCTTATGTACCCGGAATTTGATTATAATTTACAAAAATCAACCCTTATTGCTTACACTAGGTGGCTGGGTTGAATAAGAAATAGGTCGAACCAGATAGGCAAATAAGTGGGACACAAAGAACAAATAAGTGAGGAGTTGTGTATTATTTTACATACATTTTTTAAAATTTATTAATCAATTTTTTTATCATCCAATGGGATGTTCCTGTATCTCAAATTTTATTATAAGTTATAAAAATCAATCCTTATTACTTGCACTAGGTGACTGACTTGAAAAAAAAAAACAGGCCAAACTAGATAGGCAAATAAGTGGGACATAATAAAAAAATAAGTGGGAAGCAACGTATCACTTTTCGTACAATTTTTTAAAATTTACTAGTCAATCTTTTTTTAATAAGTGGGATGTACCCCTTATGTACACCAAATTTTATTATAGTTACCAAAATCAACCCTTATTGCTTACATAATAAACAAATAAGTGGGATGTATCCCTCATGTACTCCAAATTTTATTATAGTTACCAAAATCAACCCTTATTGCTTACATCAGATGGCGGAGAAATAAAAAAGGCCAAACCACATAGGCAAATAAGTGGGACACAAAGAACACTTAAGTGGTGAGCTGCGTATTACAATTTTTTAAAATTTTAAAATTTTCTAATCAATATTTTTTTGTCATTCAATGGGATGTACCCCTTATATACCCTGAATTTTATTATAAGTTACAAAAATAAACCCTTATTACTTGCACTAGATAAGTAAATAAGTAGACATAATATACAAATTAGTGGGAAGCAACGTATCAATTTTCGTATTATATTTTAAAATTTACTAATAAATCCTTTTTTATCATCAATGGGATGTACCCCTTATGTGTCCCGAATTTTATTAGAAGTTACAAAAATCAACCCTTATTGTTTGAACTAGGTGGCTGACTTGAAGAAAAAAATAGGTCAAACTAGATAGGCAAAGAAGTGAGGCACAGTGAACAAATAGCTGAGGAGCTGCATATTATTTTACGTACAATTTTTTTAAATTTATTAATCAATCATTTTTTTATCATCCAATGGAAGTACCTCTTATGTACCTCAAATTTGATTATAAATTAAAAAAATCAATCATTATTACTTGCACTAGGTGGCTGGCTTAAAAAAAATAGTCCAAACGAGATAGGCAAATCAGTGGGGCATAATAAACAAATAAGTGGGGAGCTACGTATTATTTTTCGTATAATTTTTTAAAATTTATTAATCAATTTTATTTTCATCCAATAAGTGTCACTATGTGGCTGCCTTGAAAAAAAATAGGCCAACCAAGATAGATAAATAATGGGGACATAATAAACAAATAAGTAGAGAGTTGCATATTACTTTTCGTACTATTTTTTAATATTTACTAATCAATTGTTTTTACCATCCAATGGGATGTACCCTTATGTACTTTAAATTTTATTATAAGTTACAAATATCAAGCCTTATTGCTTTCAATACAATTTTTTAAAATTTATTAATCAATCCTCTTTTTTTTTTTTTTTTACCATCAAATGAGATGTATCTAATGTATCCCAACTTTGATTATAAGTTAATAAAATCAACTTTTATTACTTGCACCAGGTGGACTGGCTTGAACAAAAAAAAGGCTAAACGAGATAGGCAAATAAGTGGAGAATAATAAAGAAATAAGTGGAGAGCTGCATATTACTTTCGTACAACTTTTTAAAATTTATTAATCAATCTCTTTTTATCATCCAATGGGATGTACCTCTTATGTACCCCGAATTTTATTATAAGTTATAAAAATCAACCGTTATTGCTTCACTAGGTGACTAACTTGAAAAAAAAAAAAGACAAACCAGATATACAAATAAGTGGGGCACAAAGAAAAAAAGTGGAGATTTGCTTAATACTTCTCGTATAATTTTTTAAAATTTATTGATCAATCTTTTTTTTTGTTACCATGCAAAGCGATACTTCTTATGTATCACAAATTTGATTTTAAGTTACAAAAATAATCCCTTATTACTTGCAATGAGTGATTGGCTTGAAAAATAATAGGCCAAATTAGATACGCAAATAAGTGGGGCATAATATACAAAATAAGTGGGAATCAACGTATCACTTTTCGTATTATTTTTTAAAATCTACTAATAAATCCATTTTTATCATCCAATGGGATATACCCTTATGTACACCGAATTTTATTATACGTTACAAAAATCAACTTTTATGGCTTACACCAGATGACTGGCTGACTTGGAGAAAAAAAAAAGGCCAAACCATATAGGCAAATAATTGGACACAAAGAACACTTAAGTGGTGAGCTGCGTATTACAATTTTTTAAAATTTTAAAATTTTCTAATCAATATTTTTTTATCAATCAATAATCCCTTATTACTTGCATTAGAAGACTGAGTTTAATAAAAAAAAGGCCAAAACAGATAGGAAAATAAGTGGTGCACAAAAAACAAATAAGTGTGGAACTGCGTATTACTTTACGTATAAATTTTTAAAATTTACTGATCAATCTTTTTTTTATGATCCAAAGGAATGCACTTCTTATGTACCACAAATTTGATTATATGTTACAAAAATCAACCCTTCTTACTTAAACTAGGTGGCTGGCTTGAAGAAAAAAAAAATAGGTCAAACCAAATAGACAAATAAGTGGGGCATAATAAAGAAATAAATGGAGAGCTACGTATTATTTTTCGTACAATTATTTAAAATTTACTGATGAATCTTTTTTTTATCATTCAAAGGGATGCACTTCTTGTTTACCACATTTGATTATATGTGTTCCTGCAGAGAACAAATAAGATGAGTTAGGCACAAGCGTCACCTTACCATGTAGTCCGCTATCTCCTCAGTTGGCCTCTTCCCGGTTGATACATGTCGGTTTGGACCCAAAAGAGGTTACCTGCATAAGGGACTCCGAAGCTCAAGTGAGTCAAAACTTTCAAAAAGGTCAAATCTATGATTAATGAATGCGTACCTTTAATTACTGGGGTCCACGCGTATTTATAGAGCATTAATTATGTCTGATTATCCCATGGGTCGGGCCTTGGCTTGGGCTCTAGCTTGGGCTGTGAGTGGGCCTGGACCCTAACCCAGGCCCTTAAGACCTATTGAACGCGGGGACTTCCATTTTACTAAGTATATTGAAGTTATCGGCCTCAACCGACTACTTCCCTTGACGATTTGTATTGCTCGTGTGCCGTCTTAGGCAGGTAGTTCCTTTAGACGTCTAGGTTACCGGTCTTGGCCAGTTACTCGAATGCCTAGGTATATGGTGATCGTTTTATCATTATTTTGTTAAGTTAGCTTGGTGTGATACACCAGTCCCCCAGCCTTGATCGACATAGGTGTCGGTTAAGGGTGATATGTGTTGATACGCTAGCGGAACCGGCTAGGTGTGATACAATATGTTTCAAAAATCAACCCTTATTACTTGTACTAGATGGTTGGCTTGAAGAAAAAAAGAGGCCAAACCAGAAAGTCAAATAAGTGGGACACAAAGAACAAATAATTTGGGAGTTGCGTATTACTTTTCGTACAATTTTTTAAAATTTACTAAGAAATCTTTTTTTTTTATCATTCAATGGGATGTACCCCTTATTTACGCCAAATTTGATTATAAATTACAAAAATCAACTCTTATTGCTTGCTCTAGATGGCTAGCTTGAAGAAAAAAAATTGGCCAAACCAAATAGACAAATAAATGGAGCACAAAGAACAAATAAGTGAGGAGTTGCGTATTACTTTACATACAATTTTTTAAAATTTACTAATCAATCTTTTTTTATCATTCAATGGGATGTACCTCTTATGTATCCTGAATTTGATTATAAGTTACAAAAATCAACCCTTATTACTAGCAGTAGGGGCTAGCTTGAAAAAAAAGGCCAAACTAGATAGGTAAATAAGTGGGGCACAAAAAACAAATAATTGGGGAGCTACCTATTACTTTTTGTACAATATTTTAAAATTTATTAATCAATTTTGTTTATCATCCAATGATATGTACCTCTTATGTACCCCGAATTTGATTATAAGTTACAAAAATCAACCTTTATTGCTTGCACGACTAGCTTGAAAAAAAGTTTAAATATACATTTGATCCCTATTTTTATTGTTTTTATTCAATTTTGTCCTCATTTTTGTTTTGTGTTCAATCAGGTCCTTATTTTTGTCAAATTTTGGTCAATTTGGTTCCTTTTAGTAACAGTGTTTAAATAGTTAACGTTTCTGAACATTACATATCATGTGTCAGTTCCTGATTTTTTTTAATTTTTTTTTTAATTTTTTAATTTTAAAAAAATTGTCCACGTGTCAAGTCATAATTGTGTCACGTGTCAACGTGAGTGCACATGTCAGTTGTGGTTGTGTTATTTTTTTTTTGTTCAATTTAGTTCCTATATTTGTTATTTTTGTTCTATTTAGTCCCAATTTTAGTTAAAATGAATCAATTTTGTCTCTTTTAAATTGACATCAAATTTAATATCTTCTATAAAAACTATACTAATATTTTTTCTAAAATTAACATTTTTATTAATTATTTTTGAAATTTAATTATAAATTAAATAAAATTCTTATATTTAATAAGAAAAGTAAACTAATATTTATAATAATTAGAAATATTCTATTTAACAATTGAATGTAAGAATTATAACAGGAGTTAATATGATTAGATGTTCCTTCGGTTGGAAAAAATATATAATTTGTGTGTGTGTTTTTTTTTTTAAATAAACTCATGTTAAATATCATTATAAATATTATTGACATCTCAGTTTGATATTTCTAATTAAGTACTGAAAGTTCTTATTTATTAATTTTATTATCTACTATTCTTTTATGCTTATAGTGGAAAAAAAGAAGTCATCTTATTATTTTATCTATGAAGACGAGGACACGAGTTTCTGACCTTTTGAAGCCAAAAATATTGAACATTGGGAGATTGTGACTTTTTTAGGAAGTTAAATGAAAATATTTAATTAAGTAGGTTTGATCAGTGATTAGAAGTATTAATATAGTCAATCTTAAAATTAGAAAGTAAAGAAGTAAAAGAGGATAGATTTTTTTTTTCTTTAATTGTTGATCCGGATATTTAATTGTTGAACCGTATATTTATAACATGTTTAGTACTCTGATAAAAGTAAATACAAAAAATAAAAATGTATTAAAAAAAAAAGCAAAAGGTATAATGAGACGGTTCTTTAACGCTCTTTCATGTTTATTACATTTTTCTTATCTTCTTCGATTCTTTTATGTTTGATTTAATTAATCGTAAGGTATCCAGTTTGGTACTAGAGTGTCAAATTGGTACCCGCTTTTAAAAAAGTGTCAATTGCATCTCAACTTTTGAAAATTGCTTCAATTAGGTCCCTTTCAGACAGAGTTGACTAACGCCGTTAGTCAACGTGCCACGTGTCAATCTGTGGTTTTTTTGAATTTTTTTTAATTTTTTTTTTAATTTTTAATTTTTTTTTTAAATTTTTTAAAAAAAATTAAAAATGCCACGTGTCAAGTCCCTGTGTGTGCCACGTGGCATTGTCAGTGCCACGTGGCATTGTAATGCCACTTGTCAGTGTCACTATTAGATGTCATTGTTTTGATTTCGATTTGGTCCTGACATATGTCTTTTTGTTTCAATTTAGTACCTAAGTATGTGTATCTGATTCAATTTTGTCCCAATTTTTTTTTTAATAATTAAAATATTTTTGTAATCCATTTTTTATAAGATTAAAAATAATTAAGT